>JAEEGH010000549.1_pt1 | contig 136865 bp, 90 predicted proteins | sample 9134181 | NCBI WGS metagenome assembly JAEEGH01 (sample SAMN16246544, study PRJNA631951) | gut metagenome | biome: gut microbiome; feature: rumen; material: DP-attached | host: Bos | place: Iran: Karaj | collected 2018-10
ATTCGCTCTCAAAAACTAATGTCATTCCATTAAAGTCGAGCTCCTTATAACTTTCGTAATGGGAAGAATCTAAGCCTGCAGAAGGGTGTAAACCTGCAGTCCAATAAAGTTCATTGAGGTGTAATGGCTCACCATCGCATTTGCGAAGTGCATCAGATATTATATCATATGCACCATTATATTTTGAAAATGTTAATTCCTTTAATTGCATGTATGTAGGCAAACAATAGGCATCACGGTAGTCCTCACGATCCCATGTGAATGACGTTCGAGTATGAAGATAATTAATACAATAAAGCAAAGCTGGATAATTCTCCATATGAACGAACTTACCGGAAGAGTCAGTTGTTTCACTAGCACCAAGATATTTTAAGAACTCAGTTCGTACGTAGAAAGGGTCTCTGTTATCATTCCAAGTATTATATTGGTAGTTAGCATCATTACAAAAATAATTTTTATATAAAGTTGCATCTTCAGTGCACCAACTCTCGTAACCTTGTTTAAGACCGATACCACAATTATAAGTAATCATTACGGCTATAGCATGACTTTTTTGGTAGTCTGTTAAAACTAGATCAGGAGAATACGTCTCTGATGAAAAATCATCAAAAAGAATATCGCCTATTCCATTATAACAACCACGTGCGTTTGTGCCGATTAAAGTTACAGGAGTTTCAATTTCATTTTCCTTAGAATTATCTGTTGTTGTATTCGAAACATCTGCTGAACAACTTAAAAATAAAAAAGAAATAATACTTAAAATTATGTATAATCGTTTCATAAATCACCTACTTTTTGTTGTATCACCTTTCGTTTTCCATTTCAAGTTCAGCTATTCTTCGCTGCATAGCTTTTACATCAGCCTGCGTTAAGGATTGGAGCGGCCGCAAAGCGGGTGCAGGGCACCGGAGGCGCTTTGACGCCGGAGCCGCGGAAAGCCTGACCCGCTGACTTTTACAAGGCAGCGGGGAACGCCCTATTTTTTAACTTCAGTGCCCGGAAGAACAAAGAAAACTTTTGCACCTGTCATTAAGGCATTTTTATTTGTGTATTTTGAACCTGCTTTTGGAGCCGCGGTATAACGGGTGTTGTTTTTAGTAACTGTAAGTTCAAATACAGTTTTTTTACCTTCTTTTACCAGTGCATCAAGTGACTGACCGTCCTCTGTAAACATTGCCTTTCCTGCCTTTGTAACAAAGAGAACGACGCTGTTTTTATCAGAGGCATTTACGATGCAGGCTTCGCTGACAGCATTTTTGTCCTGGACGCATATATTATTGAAGGTTTCTTCCAGTTCAGTGATATACAGGTCTTTCTGGGCAAGAGTATCTTTTAAGCCGTCAATTTCTGTCTGCATTTCTTTCTGTGCTTCTGCCATGTTTGTTGTAATCTGATAGGCAAGACGCTGCATTGCAGGAACATAGTGGCGGATTGTATTTTCCAGAGGAATTGAAGAAAAACGCCATGCAATAGTGTTTAAATCTTCAAGGGATTCTGACGCGCTTTTTATGGAAGAAGTAAACACTTCTGACGGAGACTTAAACGGCGAAGTATAAACTGAACCGTCAAAATGTTCTTTAAATTCAATTGCAGCCGTTGTTTTTGCAGACTTTGGAATACCTGTTTCAAGGATAATCTGGTCCTGTACTTTTGACTGGCTGCGGGCATCAGGGTCGAGAAGGTCAATTTTTGCCTGATAGGTTTTTCTTACCTGCTCAACTGCTTCACGCTGCTGCTTTACTGCTTCACGCTGCTGGAGTGACATCTGTTTTTTAAGCTCACTGATTCTGTCCTGATACTTTTTTTCAAGATTGCTCATTTCAAGGTCATTGAGCTGCTTCTGACTGTCGACTAATGATCCGTCAGCCTGTGCAAGTTTTTCTTTGTCATAAGCTGAAAGTTTTGCCTTGTATTCCTGAATTTCTTTTTCAGCTGCCGCGATTTTTGAAGAATATCTTTCCTGTATTTCCTTTACTGACTTTTTATAGACCTGCTGGATTTCGTCCTTCTTTTTATTCAGTGCAGAAGCCGTAGAAACTTTGCTTACAGACTGCAGGACGAACAAATCGTTTTCACGCTTCTGAGCGGCGGCGGCAAGTTCATCATCGCGCTGGGAAACAAGATTTTCTTTTGTGCGCACAGCGTTAAGGTACAAAGACTCTGTACGGCCGGCAGAATTTAAGAGTGCGCGGAGATTTAAGTCATTGAAAGTGTCAATGTTTACGCTGATATTTTCATTTGAAGAATTGATGCAAACTGAAAGCCCTGCTGTTACAAGCACAACTGCAGCAACCAGAACAATCAGAATAATGCCGACTGATTTATTTCTGTTGTTTTTTGTAAGTGCATATTCCTTTTCTAAATCGTACTGAGCGGCTTTTGAAAAACTTAAATTCTTTAATTCGTCTTTAAGGAAAAGCTGAACCTCTCTGTGAGTTTTAATTTCCTGGTTTTCGTTTATTTTGTTGTCATTGTCCATATTCCACTCCAGTCAGCAGGGGCTGAACTTCTGCCCATACGTTCAAGGAAAACTTCAGTTACAGGAAGTTCACAGCCGTTGAAAATCTTTCGGGCTTTTGACCAGTCTCCTGCATAATAAGCGGCAAGTCCTTCTTCAAAGGCAGCATATTTTTCCTCAAGACCTTCTTCCGCACGGCTTAAATCTACCGGATAGAAAATCTTTTTGCCTTCTGTCTTGCCTTTTACCTGAACGGTATCAATCTCATAGAAAGTGTATTTATCTGAATAACCTTCCACTTCTTCCTTTACATACTCTGAACAGATAACCGGCAGGTGATAGATTCTTGTAAGACCTTCAAGACGGCTTGCAGAGTTTACGTTGTCACCGATTACAGTATTTGTCATATGCTCGTTTGAACCGATGTTGCCGTAGAAAACGTTTCCGCCGTCAATTCCGACGCCAACATCAATGAGAACTGCCTTAAATACCCTGTCCTCTGCTTCGGTGAGCTTTCTCTTTTTTTCTATTTCTTCACGGCGCACAATCATTTTCTGGCGAAGCTGGTCTGTAAGTTCTGTTATCTGCCAGGCGGCCTCTACTGATTCAAGGGATTTCTGTTTGTCGTTGTCAGTTCCGTAAATTGCAAGGATTGCGTCTCCGATGATTGAACCGATTACACCTTTATTTTCGTGAACTGCATGAATTACCCTGTCATAATGAACGTTCAAAAGATCGATGATGTCATTTCCAAGGGTTTCTGTCCTGAAAGTAAAACTCTTAATGTCAGAAAAAAGAATTGTCAGGTTACGCCTTTTTCCTTCGAGGCGGATCTGGTGTTCATTATAGGCCTTGGCAACAACGTCCTTTGAGACGAATTTCTGAAAGATTCCAAGAAGATTATTGATTGTTGACGACAGGGAGTTAAAGCTGGCTGCAAGATAGGTAATGTCATCATTAGGCGAATTTGAAAGGTCAATTTTCGTAAGATGCTGGTCCTGCTGCATCTGATAAAGGCTTCCGGTAATGCTTTTTACGCTTGCAAGGATTTTGCCGAAAATTTTTAAGCCCACAATAAGGAAGCCGACTATAAGAATAAAAATTACAAGGGAAATAAGAAGAAGTACGATTAAGGTTGATTTCTGAGTGTCTTTTCTGAGCTCAGCACGAACAAAATAGCACTGCCAGTCTTCCTGGTATTTATAAACTCCGAAATAGTCACCCTTCAGGGTTTTAAACTTTACAGAACCGTCGGATGTTCCTGCATCAAGTTTTTCATTAAGCGCTGCAAGAGTTTCTTTATCAAGAAAAGTGTAATCGCCCTGGTAGATTTTATTTTCATCTTCAAGTGCCATAAGACGCTGGATTTCAGTTTCATCAGTGCCAGTTCCGTCGGCATATACTTCAAAAAGAATGTTTCCCTGCCTGTCAAAAGCCCCGGCGTAACTTTTAGGAAGTTCAAAGCCGTTTTTCGAAACGCTTTTTAACGCATTTATACAGTTCTGCCTCTCCCCGTTAAAGCTGTAAATCTGATACTGGTTTCCGGCGGCAGAATAAAGGTCTTTTAAGCGCGACACCATGATTTCATTATTAAGTTTAATAACCTGACGCTGGCTCATTATAAGGTTGATTGTATTTGTAGCAAAATTTGAGAGCAGAAGAAGAATTGAGAAAATTACGACTATTTTGAAGGAAATAGGAATAATGCGTGTGTCGCCGACACGCTGAAAAAACTGCTTTTTTGACATTTCTTAAATTATCTCCAATTTGTCTAATTTTATTATAGACCCGTGTGAATTACTTCCGCCACATTTTTTTCTTTAAATATATGTTTTTAAACCTGCCCTCAGCGCCTGATGATTTTTCTGGAGAAAACACGGAGTAATGATTTTTTAGAAAGAAGTCAAAAAAAATAACTTATTTAAGTAGAAGGTTTAAAAAACTGCGTTGCAGCCTGACCTTTATACCATTTTTTGGAGGTTTATAACAATGAGTTAAACCGCAAACAGACTTGACGGGTTTGTCGGCTTTGAACTACTTTTTATGTGATATTATACTAATCATCTTGACTTTTTTCAATGGATTACTTATATTTTCCTTATGGAAACAAATAAGCAGTACCTTTCAGTAGAAGATTTATCAATTAAGTTAAATTGTACTCCTCAATATACAAGAAAACTTATTCGTGACGGAAAAATTCCAGCTGAACAGGTTGGAAAAACATGGGTAATAAACCCAAATGTTTTGTCTGATAATGAAACAATGTTTAGACTGAGTAAAGATATTCCCGACCAAGTTCGGAAAGATTCAGTAGTTCCAAATATTGTAGCATTGAGTTTCTTTTCCGGAGCAATGGGCTTGGATTATGGAATTGAGAAAGCTGGAATACATCCGCTTTTAACGTCTGAAATAGAACCGAATGCTCGAAAAACTATTTTGCTGAATCGCCCGAATATCGGACTTATTGGTGACATAAACAAATACTCTGCAAGTGAAATTAGAAAATTTGCAAATATTTCAGAAAATCAGGAAATTGATTTGGTTATAGGCGGACCTCCGTGTCAGGCTTTCAGTACTGCAGGACAAAGAAAAGGTTTCCAGGATAAACGCGGAAATGTTTTTCTAACTTTTATTGACAGAATACTTGAACTTCGTCCTAAATTTGCAGTAATTGAAAATGTAAGAGGAATTTTATCAGCTCCTTTTGAATGTGAAGAAATGGAAAAACGTTTTGGTTTTGCACCGAAAACACCAGAAGAAAAAAAAGGCGGAGCTTTACTTTATATTCTGAATAAATTAGAGGAAGGCGGTTATACCGTGACTTTTAATCTTTATAATGCAGCAAACTATGGCGCTCCACAAAAACGAGAACGCGTTGTATTTTTCTGTTCTCGGGATGGGGAAAAAGTACCATATTTACCACCAACAAATGATGAATTTGGAAACTTTGGATTGCCAAAATGGAGAACTGTAAGAGAAGTTATTTCTGACTTAAAAGAAGATGAACAAAAAGCAATGAAATTTCCAGAAAAGCGTTTGAAATATTTTAGAATGCTTAAAGCAGGACAATATTGGAAGCATTTGCCACAGGAAGTTCAATATGAGGCAATGGGCGAAAAACTTAAACTCGGTGGCGGAAAAACTGGATTTTTCCGCCGTGTAGGTTGGGATGAACCTTCTCCAACTCTTGTAACAGACCCAACAATGCCTGCTACAGATTTATGCCATCCAGAAAAAGACAGACCTCTTAGCATTCAAGAATATGCAAGAATTCAAGAGTTTCCAGATGATTGGAAATTTTTTGGTGAAATGAAGGATGTTTACAAGCAAATTGGAAATGCCGTTCCAATCAGTTTAGGATTTGCAATTGGACAGCAAGTCGTCAAACTTGTTTCTTCTCAAGAATTAGATTTACCACCTGTTAATTTTCCTTTTTCACGTTATACATATACAGATGATGTTTCCATTAGAAAACTTATGCAAAAACGTTTGCATAAAAATGAAACTCAGCCAGAATTAGAATTTGCATAAAATAAAAAGTCGTGAAAACTTGATTTTCACGACTTTTTTTCTTAATTTCCTTTTCCTAGATTTATATTCTTTTTCAAATATTGTTCGACGAATTTTTTGAATCCTTCTTCTGAAATATTCATTCCTTTCATAGGTTCTGGAACATTATTCCACATTGTTTCGCCAGTTTTTGCTTCAGTTCGATACCATTTATGAATTGAAGTACCTTCTCTGATTTTACTACTTGAAGAATTTTCTGTATTACTTCTATTTTTTATTTGCAATTCAAACCAAACTCCATTGTCAAATTTTATAAAGTCAATAGCTTTTACAAAATTTCCACAACACCAAGCCCAACCTTTTTCTCTTAAAACAGAATCCAAATATCTTTCCAAAAGTGCTCCAACAGCATTTTCAGAAGCCATTGATTCCAAATGAGTTATTTTTATTTCCTCTGTTTCTTGCTTTGTATGATTAAAAACAATTTCCATTATAAAACTTACCATTTCATCTGGTACAGTTTGCGGAAGTTTAGGAACAGTTGGAGAATGGAAGCCATTAAAATATGAAATAGCTAATTGTTCTATTCCTTCTCTTGTTTTTACATCAGGAATATTATTTTTTGAACGAATTGAAAGATTTTCTGGAAATTGATTTAAATACTTTATAACAGTGATAAAAGCATTTCTCAAAGATTGTTCTATATCGTAGCAAGGATTAAGCTCATCAAGAACTTCATTACATATTTTCTCTATATCCATTTTATACCCCATCTATAAATCGGCATATTTATATATTTCTTAATACAAGCGCCTCAGTGCGGGCGTCCACATAACATGAATTATAAACCAAATTTACAAAACGAGGCAGTTACGGTTATCTCAGAACGTTTACTGCAGGCAACAGGCATTATGAAATTCACCATATGCCTGCTGACAGTATTTCTCCATTAACAAAATGGAAAGGGCCGTGTATAATCATGGGAAAGGAAGACCATAAACTTACCGTCGACGGCAAATTAATTGAATATATGCCCTGAAAACTATATCTTATAAATCATGACTGAAAGCGAATCTCAAACAAAAACCGCAGACAAAAGCACTGGCCCAAAAAGTTCCCTTCTTGCTTCGGGGCTTTCCCTTTCATTTTTTACGCTCTGCTCACGTGTTCTAGGGCTTGTGCGGGAAATGACTAAAGCCGCATTCCTTGGAACCTCCAAATTTGCCGACGCATTCGGAATCGCCTTCATGATTCCAAATCTTCTGCGCCGCCTTTTTGCTGAAAACTCAATTTCCGTTGCTTTTATTCCTACTTTCCGCGGCTATCTTGAAAGCGAAGACAGCAAAACAACAAAAGATTTCTTAAATGCGACACTTACTCTGATAAGTTTCTGTACAACTGCAGTCGTAATTGCCGGCATGGCACTTTCAGCTTTTATTGTTCCACTTTTTCTCGATTCTTCTGACAGCGTTCTTATAAATGAAGCAGCACTTTTAACAAGAATAATGTTCCCTTATCTTTTTGTAATTTCAGTTGCCGCTTTTTTTCAGGGAATCTTAAACGGTGTTAAAATTTTCAGTCCGTCAGGCTTTACGCCGGTACTTTTCAATTCAATTGTAATCGCCTTTACTTACATACTTACTCCCGTTCTTACAAAAGATATTTCTGACCCTGAAATAAAGGCACAGATGGCAGCCCGCGCCATGTCCATCGGAGTAATTTCAGGAGGATGTGTCCAGGCTTTATTCCAGCTTCCCTTTGTATTAAAAACAGGCTGGTCCTGCCACTTTACTTTCCTGACAAAAGCCCTCAAAAACCCGGGCACAAGAAAAGTTATCCGTCTGATTGGTCCTACAATAATCGGAATGGCTGCTTACCAGCTCAACGATGTAGTTTCAACAGCCCTTGCAGGAAAAGCCGGAACAGGAATAGTTTCTTCACTCCAGTATTCACTTCGCCTGCAGGAACTCATTTTAGGTATTTTTGCAGTCTCAATCGGAACGGTAATTCTCCCGGATTTAAGCGGACTTGCAAAAAAAGAAAAATGGGAAGAATTTAATTCTCTTCTTGCACAGGCAGTAAAAATAATCGCGCTCATTTCGATTCCTGTAACTTTTTATTCGCTTGTAAGCGGAAAAGAAATCATTTCTCTTGTCTATAAATCAAAAAACTTTGATGACAATTCAGTTACCCTCACCTTAAGTGCCTTCCGCTTTCACATTGCAGGACTTTTCTTTATCGCAATGAACCGGGTTGTTGCACCTGCCTTTTATGCCCAGGGAAATACAAAATCACCGACCTTTGCAGGAATCGCAGGTCTTGTAATCAATATGATTTTTGCCCTCATCCTCATCAGACCGATGAGCGGCGGCGGAATTGCACTTGCACTCACCCTGGGAAGCCTTGCAAATTCAATCCTGCTTTTTATCTTCCTGAAGAAAAACCCGTTTATAAACGTAAAGTCTGTTTTAGGGCAGACTGTTCTTTATTCCCTCAAAATGATAATTTATTCACTCATAGCAGCCGTTCCTGCCTGGTTTGTAAGACAGCTGATGCTTCCATCTTTTGAAAACAGGGGAAGGCTTGCCGGAAGCGGGGCAATTGTAGCCGTAACTGCAGCAGTTTTTGCCCTGTGCGGAATAATGCTGCTTGTAATCACAAAAGATTCAGTGATTGTTTCCATAAAAAAAATGATTAAGAGGTAGTTAAATTGAAAAAATATACTGAAGCTGAACTCAAAAAAATTTACAGCGCCCGCCGTGAAAAGCTTTTTGAATATATGCAGGAAAATAAAATCACTGCCGCAGTTTTTGAAGATACAGAAGAAAGACGCGATCCTGCAGTAAGATATTTTACAGGGCACCCGTCTGATGCACTCTGGATCTGTACCAGCTCGGGAAAAAACGTGCTCATTCCCTGGGATGAAAACCTTGCAAAAGAAAAAAGCATTGATATTAAAATCGTTCCATATAATAAATACAAAAGGGAAAACACCAGTGCAGTAAGGGAAACCCTCAAAAGTTTCAAAATCAGCTCAGGCAGGCTCAAGGTTGAACTTCCGCCTGTTACTCCCTACCCGCTCTTTCTGAAATATGTAGATGCGCTTTCAGGCTGGGATGTTCTGTGCCGCGAAAAATCTGCCCACGACTTTGTAAGGGACTTAAGGGCCTGCAAAGATGAATACGAAATCGAATGCACAAAGGAAGCTGCCCGTGTCGGTGACCTGATTATAGAAAAAATTGAAAAAGGAATTGATGACGGTTCTATAAAAACAGAAACGGATGCTGCCCTTTTAATCGAAAAAGAACTCCGTGCAAACGGCTGTGAAAGAAACGGTTTTGACACGCTGGCGGCAGGTCCTGAAAGAAGTTTTGCGATACACGCCTTCCCGGGATACACAAATGCACCCTGGCCGGGAAAAGGACTTTCAATTCTTGACTTTGGAGTTGTATACGAAGGCTACACGTCCGACACAACGCTCACAGTGGTAAAAGAGCCGACAGATGAACAGAAAAAACTTGTTGAACTTGTAGAAAAAGCCGCAGAAGAAGCCCTTCCTTACTACAAGGCAGGAGAACAGATAAGGATTGCCGCAATCGCCGCAGACGGTGTTTTCAAAAAAGCAAAAAAGACGATGCCGCATACCCTCGGTCACGGAATCGGGCTTGAAATCCACGAATTTCCACGGGTCAAAGCAGACCAGAACACGGAACTTGTTTTCAAACCGGGGATGATTGTAACACTTGAACCTGGACTTTACGAACCAGAAAACGGCGGCGTGCGTCTTGAAAACGATGTTTTAATCACTGAAACCGGAAACGAAGTCATTACGCACAGTAAGATTATCTGGCGCTAGTAGATTTTGTCCAGCTGGTCTTTCATTGCCTGCTTTAAGTTTTCGTCCGGGAGAAGTTCGGTCAGGTTTTTGAGAACCGAGATTCCCTGTTCAAGCAGAGCCGGGTCAGGCAGTTTTCCAGAACTTTCTGAGACGGTACTGATTTCTTCTTCCGGATACGGTGTTACTTCGCCGTTAAAAATGAGTTCACTCGCCTTTTCAAAAAGTCCTTTTTCCCCTGAAAGCCTTGAAATAATGTAATCCATCTTAAGGCGTATTTCACTGGTCTGGAACTCTTCTTTTTTGTCTTCAGGCAGGAATTCAAGAAGTTCCTTGAGTTTTCTGAAAAGAGAAAGATAAGGATTATCATCTGCACTTTCTCCGCTGCCAGAAAAGTCGTCAAAATCTTCAATTTCAACATTTTCTGCTTCGTCATCTTCTGACGGGAAGTCAGGAACTACTGCATCTTCTTCTGCCTCTGTTTCAAGGGACTCAAGATCCTCAGAAGATTCTTCTTCCCCAGCTGCTTCATCAATAACAGGCTCATCTTCAGGTTCTTCTTCCCCAGGTGCTTCATCAATAACAGGTTCATCTTCAGGCACTTCTTCTGTTGCTGAGGCTTCTGCTTCTTCAGCTTCAGGCTCTTTTTCTTCCTCTGCTGCTTCAGGCATAAAATCCTCAATTGCCTGTGCGCTGTCTGCCGCAAGCTGTGCTGCATCCCAGGCCTTTTCTGCCGCATAGTTTGCCTTATCAAGTGTATCCTGAGCTTTTTCAACCTGCTCTTTAAGGTCATCTGCAAGCTGCTTTAACTGATCCACATCTTCTTTTGAGGCAGAAGGTTTATCAGCAGGAGTCTGAACATCATCATCTTCGTAATAAGGTGTTTCTCCGTCATCAAGAGCCGTAACTTCATCTTCTTCTTCAGCCGGCCCTGAAAACAGTGCATCATCTTCAAAATCATCAAAAATTCCGCTGTCACTTACAGGCATTTCTTCAGTATCTACAGGAGCCTCGTCATTTCTGATTAAATCATCGAGAACCTGAGTCTGTTCCTCTGCTTCCGGCTGTGCATCTGCTTTATTGAAAACAAGCGGATCAAGGGGGCCGTCACCTGCAAGGTCATCCATCCCCATTGAATCAAAATCAAAAAGTCCTGACGAATCATCGTCAACAGGGAGATCCATAGCCTCATCTTCAGGGGAAGCTTCAAGCGAGCGGTCTTCTATTTCAGAGAATTCCGCTTTATCTTCCATTTGAATTTCAAGGCCGTGTGCATCAAATTCTGAGTTATCAACTTTAGGAAGATCAAAGGTTTCAGGAGTCTCAGGAGCAGTCATGTCAGTTTCTTCCGGAGAGTCTTCTTCACTTTCAGGATTTATGCTGTTTTCCTGCATGTATTTTTTAATATGCTCAAAAGCATCTATCAGGCTTTTGTCTTTAGGATTTACAGCAATCGCTCTGTTTACAAGATTATAAGCCTCACGCGGGCGTTTTACTGTGATTAAAAGTCTTGAATAACCGTCAATGGCATCATTCCAGAGAGGACGGGAACGCAGAGCCCCGGAATAAGCTGCACAGGCTTTTTCATATTCCCCCAGAGCCTCGTAACTTTTTGCAAGGTTCAAAAGAAGGACCGGGTGATTAGCATCAACATTCAGTCCGCGCTGATAGGTCTGAACTGCTTTTTCATATTCACCTTTTGAAGCATAAATTGCACCGAGGTGATTATAGGCAAGAACATCATCCGGATTCATTTCTATTGTATCTTCAAAGCAGCTTATGGCATTTTCCATGTCGCCCATGATTTTATAGGTGAATCCAAGATTGTAGGAAATAAGCGCATTATCACCGTCAATGGCAAGCGCCTGCTCAAGAGTACCGATACTCTCATCATAACGCTTTAAGCGGCGGTAAATGCCTCCGATTGTAATGAGGGGCTCACAGTTTTCGCTGTCGAGTTCTGAAATCCGCTTAAAAACACCAAGCGCCTGGTCATCTTTTCCCGCTTTAATATAGAGGTTTCCCAGCTGATTTAAAAGCTGGATATTATCTTTATCATCTCTCAGAAGCTGTTTGTAAAGACGTGCAGCCAGAGCAAAATCTCTGGCAATTACCGCAGAACGGGCACGTGATAATAAAAGTTGATTCTGAGCCATAGTTTTATTTCTCCTTATTCACTCCGCATCAGCAGGCAGACTCCGCACAAGCTGCACAGCAGCCGCATCAGCGCACGGCATAACCTGCTATTTTCTTACAAGCCTCTTTGAAGGACGTGCAAAAACTTCCTTTGAAAGTTCTCCGGTTATTCTGCCGTCAACTCTTGAATATGCAGAAACGGCAAAATAATAAATTGTACCGTTGTTAAGTCCTGTCAGGGTAATGGAAGTTCTGTTTCCGGCCCTTACAGGAGATGCTCCTTCAACCGCCGCCCTTCCAAGATATTCACCCGGTTTTGAACCGTAATAAACATAGTAACCGCCTGCGCAGTCATCTACGGAATAACTCCAGCTTAATGTAACCTGTCCGTCCCCCGGCTCTGCCCTTACAGTAAAAGGCGGAAGCGGAAGTTCTGCTTCTGTGTATTTGAGGGTTACCTGTGTAATTCCAGGTGTTTTTGTTCCGTTTCCGTCTGGAAGAAGGTCTGCTGCAACCTGAAAATAAAGTCCTGAAACTCCCTCAATTTTTTCTCCAGGGATTACTTCTTTCCATTCAGGATAATCTTCCGTCCAGCCCCAGCAGTTATCTCCCGAGCGTACATAAAATTTAACTTCAGTCTGGGAAGGAAGGCTCATAATTGAATCAAGTTCATCCAGAACCGCTGCCTGAGAAACGAGAACAGGCTGTGTTACAAAACGTCCGCCTGAAGTCTTAAAAGTCTCGTTTCCGTCTGCAAAAATGCTGCGTCCGTCATTCTGACAGGCAGAACGCTGAATACGCACATTGTCAATTTTTCCGGTATAAGAAGGACAGATTTCAAGAATCGAATGAAGTCCGAGAACAGGCATGCAGACAGTGCCACGCTCATGTCCTGTTGAAGTAATGTATTTAACGGCTTCTGTTCTTCCGTCTACAAGATATTCAAGACAGCCTGATTCTTCATCAAAACTGATTGTGTGCCTGCTCCATTCACCTGGAACAACTGCGCTGAAACCTTTAAGGACAACATCAGACTCAGAAAATGAAGGGAAAACATTCTTGAATTTCCATTCAAGACGGTTATTTACAAAAACAGCGCTTACATTCTGATATTCAGAATAATTTGAATAATTCATTGAAGTGCGCCAGGTATAAACTTTTTCACCGTTTTCTGCCAGCGACGGACAGAGCCAGAATTCAACTGTAAAAGAACCTGCAAGGCCTGAACTGCCGGCAAGAGATTTTTCATTCGCAGTAAGGATAATTCCCTTTGAAACACCGCGGCTGAGTGCAGCACCTTTTCCCTTTACTGCATCTTTAGTCAGTACAAGGTGATTTTCAAGAATGTCATAGCGGCCGGTCATTTCTGTTACAGAATTTCCGTCAAAATCAAGAAGAAGATCTGTTCCGCCGTCAACTGCAGGAGTTTTTGTTACAAGTTCAAGAGAATCAAAACCGAAACGGCCTTTTCCGGTAGTTACACCGTCCATAACCTGAAGGTTATTCCAGCCGCCTTCTCCGCCTAAAGTAATTGTTTTCTGGGATGAATGTGCCATTGACAAGCCGAGCAAAGCCACAGCAAAATATGCAGTAATACGAACTAAAGAAATCCTTTTCATAATGAATACAACAGTTAATCCGGCCTATGAAAAACTTCATGAAACCGCACTAAAAGCGCCCTCCTCAAGCGGTGTATATTTATGGCGGAACAGCGAAGGAACCGTCATTTATGTCGGTAAAGCCAAGAATCTTAAAAACAGACTCTCCTCTTACTTTTCAGGCGAACGGCACATCAAAGTCAGGCTTTTAGTGTCGAACGCCAGTACAATCGAATACATAACCACATCCAATGAATACGAGGCCTTTCTTCTCGAAAACAACCTGATAAAAAAGTACACGCCGCGCTACAACATCGATCTCAAGGACGGAAAATCCTATCCCTCACTTAAAATCACGAATGAAGAGTTCCCGCGGTTTTTCAAAACAAGGCAGATCAAAAAAGACGGTTCCGCTTACTTCGGACCGTATCCTGATGCCGGCGCCCTCGATACCTTCATAGAAACCCTGTACAGCCTCTATCCGGTAAGGCACTGCAGAACCTTTAAAAAAAGAACTGCCCCCTGCATGTACTATCACATCGGACGGTGTAAAGCTCCCTGCTGCAATAAAATAAGCAGAGATTCCTACATTGAATTTATCGAAGAAATAAAGGCTCTACTTGAGGGAAAAGGTGATGAAACAGTCCGTAAGCTCACTGAGCAGATGAAGCAGGCAGCAAAGGAACTCAAGTTTGAAAAAGCAGCAAGAATCCGCGACGGGCTTAAAGCGCTGACCATAATGCAGAACCAGAATCTGGTTGAAGAAAACTCAGGCACAACAGACAGGGATTACATTGCACACTGGCGCGAAGGTGAACTTGTAAGCATTACAGTGCTTAAAATACGGGAAGGAAAAATGACGGCCAGAGACAACTTCCGTGTTGAAAGTCTGGCAGAAGACAATGAACTTCTTGAAGAATTTGCAGCGGCCTATTATACAAAGCCGGAAGATTTTCCGCCTGAAGTCTATGTTACCGACGAAGATAATCCTGAATTCTTACAGAAATGGCTCAAAGATTTCCAGAAAGATTTTAAACTTAAGACAAAAATCATCGTAATCAACTGCTCGCAGAACGACAGACGGCTGACACCAGAAAACCGCCGCCACGCCGCAAGCCTCAACATGGCAAAAAACAATGCCCACGAAGATATAATCCGCCGCCTGCGGGAAAGAGGCGATTTGCCGGCTCTCGAAGAATTAAAAACCCTCCTGGGACTTCCGCGGCTGCCTGACAGGATCGAAGGCTTTGATATTGCCCATATCGGGGGAAAATTTCCTGTTGCCTCCCTCATCAGCTTCTGGAAAGGAAATCCTGACAAAAAAAACTACAGGTATTTCCGTCTTAAAACAACAGACGGCGTAATCGATGACTTCGCCTCAATGAGGGAAGCGGCAACCAGACGCTACAGCAGGCTAAAAAACGATAACCAGGAACTTCCTGACCTTATTTTAATCGACGGCGGCATCGGTCAGGTAAATGCAGTTGAGGCAGTCTTAAAGGCCTTAGACCTCGATATACCGGTCGCAGGACTTGCAAAACGCGATGAAGAAATCTGGCGTCCTCATGCTTCAAAACCGGTATGTCTGCCGAAACGAAGCGATGCCCTCAGGCTTTTACAGAGAGTCCGGGACGAAACACACCGTTTTGCAACCAGCAGGAACCAGACCCTTCGAACAAAAGAAAACACTGTAAGCCTTTTTGCTTCCCTTCCTCATGTAGGAGAAAAACGCGAAAAACTGCTGATTAAAACTTTCACCACAATCGAAAACCTTGCCGGTTCCCAGGAAGCGCTTATTGCGCAGACTCTTCACATCAGTTCAGATGAAGCAGGAGACATTCTCCTTGCCGCAAAAGAACTCGCACAGGAACGCAGGGAAACTAAAAAAAGCAGAAAACTTATACTCGATTCAAAACTCAATTCAAACGGAAGTGATTCATCTGACCAGGACTCATACGCTTCCCGCCTTGCCGCAGCCGCCCTGGGCCTTGAAGTTGCAGAAGAGTAAAGCCCGTGCTAGACTTTTTATAAGTAATGAAAATCCGGGAGGGAAAAATGGCAAAAAAGCAGAAAAAACAGTGGTTTGAGAATGAAAAATTCTGGCTCAACTACGGTCCGATTATGTTTGACGCACAGCGCTGGGCAGAAGCTCCCGCAGTTGCAGACAGTGTGTGCAAAATTGCAGGCCTGAAAAAAGGCAGCTCAGTCCTTGATGCCGGCTGCGGCCCGGGAAGAATCAGTGTTGAACTTGCAGCCCTCGGAATGAATGTAACCGGGGTTGATTTAATCCAGGGTGAACTTGACGCCGCGAAAGAAAGCGCAGAAGCAGAAGGCGTAAAACTGAATCTTGTAAAAGCAGACTTAAGAAAATACCAGTCAAAAGAAAAATTTGACTGCGCCGTAAATCTTTTCACCTCCTTCGGCTACTGCGAAACGATTGAAGAAGACGTAAAGATTCTCCAGAACATTTATTCAAACCTCAAGGATGACGGCTGGTTCATTCTTGAAAACATAAGCCGTGAGACAGCAATCCTTTATTTTACGGAAGGCGAATGGTTTGAACGCGCCGGAAAAACAGTCCTTACAGAGTTTCATGTTGAAGGAGCCTGGGAAGGCCTGCGCTCAAAATGGATTTTAATCGACAATAAAACAGGCGAACGGACAGAACACGAATTTGTCCAGAGACTTTACTCAGGAATTGAAATCAAGAGACTTTTGACAGGCATCGGCTTTAAGTCGGTGGAAGTATACGGAGATTTTGATTTCAGTCCATACAATGAAAAAGCCAGGACCATGGTGGTTGTGGCAAGAAAATAAAAAACAAGCCATTTAATTTTCTGACACATATAACAGGCTTCCGGCGGGAACCCGACCCGAAAAAAGGCTTCGACCTTTCAGGTCTGCAGAATTTTTTTCGGGTGCGGAACCCCGCCTCCGCCTGTTATAAGTACACTCATTAATCAGCTTGTTTTTTCTATGTTTTCCACCAGCACCCTGCCCCTAAGCCCCACTGCAATCCTGCTCAACACGGCGGGAGTTTACGCCGACAATTTTATTATGAAAAAAGGCTTTCACATCTCTTACAACGCACCCGTTACTGTTACATTTTCTCTTTTATGCGCGGGTATATTTCTTCTTGACCAGTATGTTTCAGGCGGGAAACTCATTCCGCTTCTTTTTACCGTGCCTGGAGGAGCAAACTCACCCTCGCCTTTTGAATGGTCAATTCCTCTCAGTTACATCCGCCTTTTTACCCATGTCCTCGGTCACTGCGACTGGAATCATCTGCTTGGAAACCTGACATTTATACTGCTTTTAGGTCCGCTCATGGAAGAAAAATACGGCTCGGCAATGACAGCCTTGATGATGACCGTTACAGCCGCCGTTACCGGAGTTATAAACGCCTGCTTTTTGTCTTCTTCTCTGCTCGGCGCAAGCGGAATTGCCTTTATGCTCATCGTTTTAGCCTCAATCAGTACAATTTCAAAAAGCAGCATCCCCTTTTCATTTCTTCTTGTCCTTTCAGTTTTCATTGCGCGTGAAATTCTTTCTCCGTCAGCCTCCAACATTTCGACAATCGCACACATAACAGGCGGACTCTGCGGTTCACTTTTTGCCTTTCTTGCAGTTCCGAAAGCAAAGAAAAAGGCCGGCAGCCCTTCAAAACAGGCCGCAGATGATTACAAACCGCGCCAGGGACTTACCCGGGAAGAAATGCTCAGGCGCATAAGACAGCTGGATGAATCTTCCCCCCGCTATTCTTCATCTCCATCTCCGCGCTCTTCAGAAGAAGATACAACGCTGGTCGGAACAATTGAACTATAAACGCCCATGAAAAAAATCCCTGAGCCTTCAAGAAAACGTCTCTTAAAAATCGCCTCAATTCTTTCCCGTATTGAACAGGAAAAAATTACTTCCCCGGAGCTTTCCGCCCTTACCCTCTGGGGAGAAGCAACAATACGGCGGGACATTTCCCTGCTTGAACTTCATAAGGGCGCAAGCAACGGCTGGAATACAAAAGAACTGGCAGAAGAAATTGAAAAGGCCCTCAAAGTAAACGGGGACAACCGCTATACCTTCTGCATAGTAGGACTTGAAAAACTGGGGCAGGCCCTGCTTGAAAGTTCAGTTTTTGAAGATACGCCTTTTTTACTGGCAGCAGGCTTTGATACAAACATGAACAGGATAGAACTCCTGCGGTCAAAAATTCCCCTTTTCCCCACAGTCGATCTTGAAGAAAAGATCCGCACGTTAAAAATCCAATACGCAGTCCTTTCAGTTCCTGATGAAAAGGCCCAGTTTATGGCAGACCGCCTCGTAAAATACGGAATAAAAGGCATAGTAAACTACACGAACACCGCCTTAAAGCTTCCCCGGGAAATACACTGTGCCGATGCAAACCCGCTTTCACTGCTGCGGGAGCTGGTGTTTTGATTCAGATCAGAATCTGAACTTTTTATAGTTTACTGTGAATTATTTCACAGTAAACCCCTGAATTTTCCTTTTTTTCATTGACCAATTTTTTCCAAATCTCTAAAATCCTCTCATAATCATTAAAGAGTGCCGTTCCGGGGCGTTGCGGGGTGTCCCCGCAGAGTGGGGTGCGGCATAACGAAGTATGACGCAGGGGAGAGACTTCTCCCCTCTTAAGTCTATAGGAGAATTAAATGTCACGTGTTTACAACTTCAGTGCCGGTCCATCATGTCTTCCGGAAGATGTATTAAAAGAATGTGCAGCTGAAATGCTCGATTATCAGGGAACAGGTCAGTCTGTTATGGAAATGAGCCACCGCTCAAAGTACTATGAACCGATTATCGAAGATGCAGAAGCAATGATCCGCAAATTAATGAAAGTTCCTGAAAACTACAAGGTTCTTTTTGTTCAGGGCGGCGGTTCAACTCAGTTCGCTATGGTTGCACAGAACCTGGGTATTAAAAACAAAAAAGCTGCCTACATCGAAACCGGTGTATGGGCTAAAAAAGCAGCAGCTGAGGCTAAAAAGCTGGGAGTTGCAGTTGATGTAATCGCTTCTTCAAAAGACAAGAACTACTCATACATCCCTCGCGTTGAAAAAATCACAGGCGACTATGACTACGCTTACATCTGTTTCAACAATACAATCATGGGAACTCACTACGAGTACATCCCTGACTGCGGAGACATTCCTCTCGTAGCAGATATTTCTTCATGTGTTTTAAGCGAAGAACTGGACGTTTCAAAATTCGGTCTTCTTTTTGCCGGTGCTCAGAAAAACCTTGCTCCAGCAGGTGTTACTCTCGTAATCATCCGCGAAGACCTCATCCCAGAACCTGAAAACTGCCTGCCTGGTACACCGACTATGCTGGCTTACAAGACTCACGCAGACAACGGTTCTATGTACAACACTCCTCCTTGCTACACAATCTACGTTCTCGGCAAGGTTCTTCACTGGATCGAAAAGAAGGGCGGAGCAGCTGGAATCAATAAGCTCAACGTAGAAAAGGCTGACTACCTCTACAACTTCCTGGACAGCTCAGACTTCTACCATGCAACTGCTGAAAAGGGAAGCCGCTCTCTTATGAACGTTCCTTTCCTTACAAAATACTCAACAGCTGTTACAGCTGCCGCTGCAAAAAAAGATGAGGCTGACCAGACTGCTGAAGAAAAAGCTGCCCTGGCAAAAGAAAAGGAAATTAACGCAGCCTTCGTTAAACAGGCTGAAGCTGCAGGTCTCATCAACCTCAAAGGCCACAGACTTGTAGGCGGTATGCGCGCTTCAATCTACAACGCAATGACACTCGAAGGAGTAAAAGCATTAGTTGAATTCATGAAGAAGTTTGCAGAGGCAAATGCTTAAAAAAACTGGAGAATGCCTAAAAAAATTACCTCCATGTACTTTTTTTAGGCCGAGTTTTGCTTAGCAAAACTCGATTATTGTTGCATCCGTGCAACATCATAGGAGAAAATATGTACAAAATTCAGACTTTAAATAAAATCAGTTCTATCGGTCTTAACAACTTCCCCCGGGATGACTATGAAGTTGCTACAGACATCAATAATCCGGATGCAATCCTTGTACGCTCGGCTGACATGCACGGAATGGAGCTTTCTGCTTCTACAAAGGCAATTGCCCGCGCAGGAGCCGGAACAAACAACATTCCTTCAGCTGAACTTGCAGAAAAAGGTGTTGTAGTATTCAATACACCGGGCGCAAACTCAAACGCAGTAAAAGAACTCGTTATTCTTGCCCTTCTCCTTTCAAGCCGTCCTGTAGTTGCCGCAAACAAATGGGTAAACACAGAACTCGCAGGTAAAGGTGATGAAATTGCCGCCCTCGCAGAAAAAGGTAAATCAAAGTTTGTTGGTCCTGAACTCAAAGGAAAAACTCTTGGTGTTATCGGTCTGGGTGCCATCGGTGCTCAGGTTGCGAACACTGCAATCGCCCTGGGAATGAACGTAATCGGTTACGACCCGTTCCTTTCTGTAAAGGCAGCCCTTTCCCTGGACCACAATGTAAAAATCGTTGAAACCCTCGACGGAATCTACACAAAAGCTGACTACATCACAGTTCATGTTCCTCAGACTGACGAAACAAAAGGAATGATTAACGCTTCTACAATCAAAGTAATGAAAGACGGCGTAAGAATCATCAACCTTGCCCGCGGCGGTCTCGTAAACAATGCTGACCTTCTCGCAGCCATCGATTCAGGAAAAGTTGCCGCTCATGTTACAGACTTTGCTGACGAAGACCTCATGAAAAACGACAAGGTTATCTGTATGCCTCACCTGGGAGCATCAACTCCTGAAGCAGAAGACAACTGCGCTATCATGGCTGTAAAAGAACTCCGTGACTTCCTGGAAACAGGTATCATCGTAAACTCTGTAAACTTCCCTCGCGTTACAGTTGATTCTGCAATTCCTGCCGGCGGCACACGTCTGTGTATTTCACACAAAAATGTTCCAGGCATGATTGCAAAATTCACTACAATTCTTGGCGACTTAAACCTCAATGTTGAAGGCATTGTTGACCAGAGCCGCGGAGACATTGCTTACGCACTTATCGATGTTGCAGGAAAAGTTGGAGACGACACACTCAAGACACTCGAGGAATGCGAAGCCGTAATCAATGTACGCCCTATTTTCGCATAAATAATCTCTCTGCCGTCAGTGTGTGACTGAAGGCAGGTCATTTTAAGATTAATCTAAGCCTGAGAAAACTTTTTGTTTTTTTCAGGCTTTTTTTGTTTTCCGCCAGGGATTTTATTATTATCTTTAAAACATCAGTACAGCATGCATAAACTGAAAAACAAAACGCAGCAATCCTGAATTACCCCCTGCCTGACACTGCTGCCACGGAGAATAATTCTTAACAGGAGAAAGCAAATGGAAATCAAACTTACAAAAGAAAATTTTGAAAACGAAGTATTAAAATCAGATGTACCTGTTCTTGTAGATTTTTACGCTGACTGGTGCGGTCCATGCAAAATGATGGCACCTGTAGTTGCTGAAATCGCTGAAGAGAATCAGGGTAGCCTCAAAGTAGGAAAAATAAACGTTGACGATGAGGGCGAACTTGCCCAGCAGTACGGAATCGTAAGCATCCCGACAATCATAGTTTTCAAAGACGGAAAACCGGCCCAGACATCAATCGGGGCAGTTCCAAAAGAAAACCTTGAGACAATGTTTAAGTAAAAAAACAAGAGCGGCCTGCAGAAAGTAAAATGCAGCCGTTTTTTTGCCCTGCAGCATTCACCCGCTCTAAATATTGTGTTAGAACTGCCCGGGCGCAAAGAAAAACACTAGCAGTAGTTGAACATAAAGTTCATTTTCATTATTATTAAGTTACTGAAACAGTCCTGCACCTTAAAAAGTTCAGGAATTATATACAAAATTGCCTGCATAAATACGGGCCCTGTAATTACGCTGTTTTGGAAACACTCTAAATTCTCAGAAAGCCTCTTTTTTTCTGCGCACGGGCAGAACCTTCTGGCTTTTATCACGCCTCCCTTATCATTGCATATCCGCAGGTCGAATTCGGTGTCTTCAAGCTTCATTTTTTCAGGTCTCCATTTAATGCAGAAAAACAAGGAGATAATCTATGGCAGAAGCTTGGGATGGTTTCAAAGGCCGCCTTTGGAAAGAAGAAATCAACGTTCGCGACTTTATCCAGAACAACTACACACCTTACGACGGAGATGAAAAATTCCTCGCAGGTCCTACAGACGCAACAAACAAACTTTTTGACAAACTGCAGGAACTTCAGAAGGCTGAACACAACAAAAAATCAATCGGCAAAGACGGTAAAGAAAGAATTGGTGTTCTCGACATGGACACAACTATTGTTACCGGACTTACAGCTCACGGTGCAGGTTACATCGACGAAAGCTTAAAAGACCTTGAACAGGTTGTTGGTCTCCAGACAGACAAACCTCTCAAGAGAGCCTTCATGCCTTTCGGTGGAATCAAAATGGCTGAACAGTCATGTGAACAGTACGGATACACTCCTGATCCTGAACTCCACAAAATCTTCACTGTATACCACAAAACACACTCAGACGCTGTATTTGATGTATACACTCCGGAAATCCGTGCAGTACGCAACTCACACATCCTTACAGGTCTTCCTGATACATACGGACGCGGACGCATCGTAGGTGACTACCGCCGTATCGCTCTTTACGGTATCGATGCCCTCATCGCATGGAAAGAAGAAGACAAGGCAAACATCGGCGACGGAAGAATGACAGAAGACGTTATCCGTCTCAAGGAAGAAGTTGCTGAACAGATCAAGGCTCTCAAAGGCCTCAAAGAAATGGCAAAAATCTACGGATACGACATTTCAAAACCTGCTACAACTGCAAAAGAAGCAGTACAGTGGCTCTACTTCGGTTACCTCGGTGCAATCAAAACACAGAACGGTGCCGCAATGTCTATCGGACGTGTTTCAACATTCCTCGACATCTTCATCGAACGCGACCTCAAAGCAGGAAAAATCACAGAAGCTCAGGCTCAGGAACTCATCGACCACCTCGTTATGAAGGCACGCATGGTTCGCTTTGCCCGCATCGAAAGCTACAACAACCTCTTCTCTGGTGACCCGGTTTGGGCAACCCTGGAAGTAGGCGGTCTGGGACAGGACGGACGCTCAATGGTAACAAAGAACGACTACCGCTTCCTCCACACCCTGGAAAACATGGGACCTTCTCCGGAACCAAACATGACAGTACTCTACTCAAAGAGACTTCCGGAAAGCTTCCGCCGCTACTGTGCACACATCTCAATTGAAACTTCATCAATCCAGTACGAAAACGACGATGTAATGCGTCCTGTATGGGGTGATGACTACTCAATCTGCTGCTGTGTATCAGCTACACAGACAGGTAAGGAAATGCAGTTCTTCGGAGCACGCGCTAATCTGGCAAAAGCCCTCCTCTACGCCATCAACGGCGGCCGCGACGAAAAGGGCGGTCTTGCAGAAGGAAAACAGGTAGGTCCTGCTTATCAGCCGGTTACAGCTGATGTACTCGATGCTTCAAACTACGAAGAAGTTAAAGCAAAATACGTTAAAATGCTTGAATGGCTTGCTGACATCTATGTTAACTCACTGAACGCAATCCACTACATGCACGATAAATACTACTACGAAGCAGAAGAACTTGCCCTGGAAGATACAAATGTTAAACGTACATTTGCTACAGGTATCGCAGGTTTCTCTCACGTTGTAGATTCCCTCTCTGCAATCAAATATGCAAAAGTAAAGGTAATCCGCGGCGACGTAGAAGTAAAAGACAAGAAAACTGGTGCTGTAATCGATGTTGCAAAGAACCAGGCTATCGACTATGTAGTTGAAGGCGACTTCCCTCGCTACGGTCAGGATGATGACCGCGCTGACGAAATTGCAGTATGGCTCTTAAGAACATTCATGGGAATGATCCGCAAGCACCCGACATACCGCAACGCTGAACCTTCTACATCAATCCTTACAATCACTTCAAACGTTGTATACGGAAAAGCTACAGGTGCACTTCCTGACGGACGTAAGGCACACGAACCGTTCTCACCGGGAGCTAACCCTTCTTACGGTGCAGAAACAAAGGGTCTCATCAAGTCCCTCAACTCAGTTGCTAAGCTTCCTTACGAACAGGCTCTGGACGGTATTTCAAATACACAGACAATCAACCCTTCTGCCCTGGGACACAACAAGGCTGAACAGGTTGAAAACCTCGTAAACGTTCTTGACGGATACTTTGACATCGGACCTGATTCAGGCCACGCAGGTGCTCACCACCTCAACGTTAACGTATTCGGCGTTGAAAAGCTTAAGGACTGCCAGGCTCATCCTGAAAAACCGGAATATGCAAACTTCACAGTACGCGTTTCAGGTTATGCAGTACGCTTCATCAACCTTACAAAAGAACAGCAGGATGACGTTATTGCACGTACCTGCCACGCTTCTCTGTAATAACTGAAAATTTTCAGCAAAAAAAGTCACTTCTTAAAAGGGGTGACTTTTTTTTGTAATGAGGTAGAAAATGAAAGGATACATTCATCAGTTTGAAAGCTTCGGCTGCGTTGACGGACCAGGCTCAAGATTTATCGTTTTTACGGCAGGCTGCGCACTCCGCTGCAAATACTGTCATAACCCTGATACCTGGCTCATGAAAGACGGAAAAGAATGGGAGGCAGCTGATGTCCTCAAAGAAGCCCTTTCATGCCGCTCTTACTGGGGCAAAAAAGGCGGAATTACAGTTTCAGGTGGCGAACCTCTTCTTCAGATTGATTTTCTGATTGAACTTTTTACTCTGGCCAAAAAAGAAGGCGTAAACACCTGCATAGACACTGCAGGAGAGCCTTTTACAAAAGAAGGCGAATGGTTTGAAAAATTCAAAAAGCTGATGGAAGTTACAGACATTCTTCTTATGGACATTAAGCACATAAACGAAGAAGAACACATAAAACTCACCGGCAAAAGCGGAAAAAATATCCGGGAAATGTTTGCATATCTAGATGAAATCAAAAAGCCTATCTGGATACGCCACGTCCTCGTCCCTGGAATCACTGACAACGACGAATATTTAACCCAGACACGCGATTTTATCCGCACCCTGTCAAATGTATACCGCGTTGAAGTTCTTCCCTACCACGGACTTGCAATTCCTAAATACAAAGAACTCGGCATCAAATACGCCCTGGAAAGCACGGACAGTCCCACACAGGAGCGCGTAGAAAACGCCCGCCGCATTTTAGAGTGCGACAAATACACCAGATGGACGGAATAGGTAAATCAAAAAATCTTCAGTGTATTCTGCCCTGCATTTACTAAAAAAAAGACCGTACTTTTATAAAAAGCACGGTCTTTTTTATGCCAGCTGACATTATCTCTTTGCAAGGCTGCTGTTTCTTGATGAAGTATTGTAGAAGCTTACGATATCTGCATTGAACTTACTTTCAAGCTTAACGCGGTAAGCGCTTATTTTTGCAACATAATTTAAGGTGTGCTGCGGAGTCTTATTTGCCTTTACCCGTGTAGTTCCCGCATTATACATTGCAAGAGCAGTAACATCATTACCTTTACCTGCAACATCCATACACCATCTTAAATGAATCATGCCGTATTTTGCGCTTACTGCAGGGTCAAAAAACTCTTCTTCGGAAAGACGCGGGAACGATGCACTGTTAAGCTGGAAAAGCCCCCTGTCAATCGTTGAATTAGAATTTTTATTAACAGCTGAAGGTCTGAAACGGCTTTCAACAAAAGCAAGGCTGAACGCAAGGCTCAAAGGAACATTATTTTTGTCTGCATTTTCAAGAATTGAAAGCGCAACAGTTCTGTTTCCTGTAACCTGTGTATAAAACCATTCTACCGCTGCCCTGGACTGCGGCTGTCTGTAAAGTTCCAGTCCCCTGTCATTTTCATTTGTAAAATCGGCTGATTCACCTTTAAGACCTGCCTCAAAAGCAATCTCATTTGAATAATCTGCGCCAATCAACGCTGCATAAGTATCAAAATCCGGGACTGAGTCTTCTACGGGGAGTAAAAAGTGTACCAGCAGACACACAGTTAAAAACAAAACGCTGATAGAAACTGTTCCCCGTAACATTTTTCCACTGTAAGTACTCATAATACAATAATAGTCCCTTATTTAAGGATTTAAGTCAATTAGAGATATTAGAAAAAATTGTAATAATCTGCGCTATTTTGCAACAAACCGCATTATATGTAAAAATATGATTAGATTTTATAAAAAAAACCGCCTTCATAACCATTCTTACAGGTCCTTAAAGAAAGCGGTTTTAAATGCTTTTGATGTTTATTTTTAATACAGAACTACATCATCATTACATGCTGTCCTGGCAAAATAAACGTAATGAGGATGCTTTCCCGAAATTTTTTCCAGAAAATCAGCGAGCACGTCACTGTCACCCGCAACCTCGGCAGGAAGTGACATTCCTATAACGCTTGCACAGTCCTTTACACGGCGGGCCGTATGCTTCATTGCATTATTGAACTGACCTGGTGTAGCACCTTTTTTGTCGTACACACAGTCAAGAAAAACAAACTCTCCCTTTTCTTCAATTGCCTTAAGGCTGTCACGGAGTTTTGCCAGATACTCTTCATTGTATTCTTCCTCTGCGCCTTCAACGTCGCTCCATTTTACAGGAAAAGCCATTTTTTCAGTAACCTTAACCTCAGTTCCGTCCGTTTTGTAAAGTCTGTGATCTTTAGCTTCAAAAAATTTTTCAAATTTCATTTTTATCCCTCGTCTACTTTTATTTTTTATACGGGCGTCCGGGCGGGTCCTGCGGGCTTCGCTGACGCTCATCTGAGGCTTTGCCGTTCCGTCAAATCCTCAGACTAAAGGCCCTCCGGCCCCTGACGCAAAAAAAATACTTCTGCATAAAAAAAGCCTCTGACCGGACAGGCCAAGAGGCTCTTTCTCAAACTGAATAAACCTATTCAGTAAGTGTTTTTATAACTTCAGCTTTGTCCTGTGTGTTAAGGATCTGCTGGCGTTTTTCAGCACTCTTGAACAGAAGGCTTACTTCTGCCAGGAACTGAAGATGCGGACCAGTTTTGTTAACTGGAGAAAGTGTCATAATAAAGATACGGCATGGTTCCTGATCCAGAGAATCAAAATCAACCGGATTATCAGAAATACCGATACAAGCTACCAGGTCAGAAACAGTATCAGTCTTTCCGTGTGGAATAGCGATTCCGTGCTTCATGCCTGTAGACATTTTGCGTTCACGGTCGAGAACACATTCACGGGCAGCGGCTTTATCTGTTACCTTGCCTGCCTTAATTAAAATTTCAAGCATCTCATCGATGATGTCTTCTTTTGTTTTACCCTGCAGATGAAGTTCTACAGTTTCTGGTGTTAATACAGTTCTTAAGTCCATATTTTTATATTACCTTTCCTTATAACCAAAGTCAAGAAAAAACAGCAGCTTTTTCGAGATTTTGGACTTTAATTATAACACAATTGTGCAAAAAAAACAAAGAGAGAGAAAAATTTTCCTCTGATTCCGGAGTTTTTTTATTCGGAAAAATATCCTTGTAAAAATTTGTATATTTTCTGAAATCGGTTCTATAATATAAGAATGAAGAAAGTTTTATTTACTGCCGCAGCATTGTTTTCTGCGGTTTTCATCAGTGCCCAGCAGTCATTTTTTGACAACTATGTTTACCAGAACTGGAACACTTTTGACACCTTAAATGGAACAAGTGTAACAGATATCACACAGACTAACGACGGATTTATAAACATCGGTACTTACGAAGGACTTGCCCGCTTTGACGGAACTAACTTTACTACTCATAAAAAATCACAGGAAAATGATTTAAGTTTTATTTCTGTCAGGGCAATTCTCCAGGACTCTTCAGGAAACCTCTGGATCGGCTCTAACGACGAAGGCCTTCAGCTCATTACCCCGACCTACACAAAAACCTTTACTACTGCCAACGGTCTTCCAAACAACTCAATCCGCTGTCTTGCAGAAGATAAAAAAGGCAATGTCTGGGTTGGTACTGCTGCAGGGGTTGTTTATTTAACCCAGTCTGCCCACATGATTACACCTCAGTTTGAAGCCGGTACTGTTTCAAAAGGAATTATCGCAACTTCCCTTTACTGCGACACTTCAGGACGTATGTGGCTAATCACCGCTAACGAAAAAGGACTTTTTGTTTATCAGAACGAAATTTTCAACACAATCCGCCAGCTCGACGGTTTCGGTGTTTATTTTGCAACAGCAATCTCTCAGGACTCCAGCGGCGCTTTCTGGGTAGGACTCGGAAATGACGGGCTTATCAGGGTTGAAAACGGCAAACTTGAAAGAATCCGTTCAGGCACAAAACTTGACCACTTTGCTACAAACTCGATTTACACTGCAAAAAACGGAACCATCTGGTTCGGCTGTGAAAAAGGCGTAATCGTACTCAACAACGGCAAATTCAGCGAATACTCGGGAAGCACCCTCGCAGACTCAAAAATCAACAAAATCATGTGCGACCGCGAAAACAACATGTGGTTTGCAACCGACAGAAACGGTATCGGCAAACTCACACGCGGCCGTTTCAGAATGTTCAAACTTGGAGTAACTGCAAACAGCATCACGGAAGACCGTTTCGGAAACGTCTGGATCGGAACAGATAACGGCGTACGCTGCTACAACGATGACAGGCAGATTAACAACACCCTCACCCGGTACACAAAAGGACTCAGAATCCGCGACGTATGCGCTACAAAAAGCGGTTCTGTTCTTGTAAGCTGCTATACTGAACCGGGACAGCTTTTATATGACGGTCACACAATCCGCCAATGGAGCATGAAAGACGGTCTTGCAGGAAACAAGGTAAGGGTCGCCATTGAAACAAAAAACGGTGACATCTATGCAGGAACTACAACAGGTTTAAGCATCATCCACAAAAACGGCAGCATAAGAAACTTCAAGCAGATAAACGGGCTTGAAAACGAATACATCATGGCCCTTTACGAAGACACAAACGGAATCATCTGGATTGGAACTGACGGAGGCGGCATCTACCTGATGCGCGACGAAAAGATTCTTTCCCACCTGACTTCAGAAAACGGTCTGGCAGGAAACGTAATCTTTAAAATCAACCAGAACATTGACGGTGCTTTCTGGATCTGTACAGGAAGCGGCATTTCACGCTGCCCGCCTTTCAACAGTAAATCAGGCTATCCTAACGCCTACGAAAACCTGACTTCCGAATCCGGGCTTGAAACAGATTCCATGTTCCAGGTTCTCGTTGACGGAACAAACTATCTGTGGATGATAAGCAATCACGGAATTTCATCTACACCTTTTGACGATGTTTTAGACCTTGTTTCAGGCAAAATCAAAAAGGTAAACGTAAAATTTTACAACAAGAATGACGGTCTTGATTCTGACGGTCCTACTTCCACTGCAAAAAGCCTTGTTGACCGCTACGGCCGCCTCTGGATTACCATGGTAGATGGTTTTGCAGTTTATGACCCGCAGAAAATTTCAGAAAACCACATTATGCCTTTAGTCCAGATTGAAAAGGTTACAGTGGACAACAAGGTTGTTCTTGATAACACTCTCTACGCAAACGCCCCTAAATCAATAATACTCAAGGCAGGTACAAAACGCGTTGATATCCGTTATTCAGGTATCAGTTTTGATGCCCCTGAACGCATTAAATTTACCCACAGGCTCACAAATTTCGAAGACGACTATTGTCTGCCGACCTCCGTGCGTTCTATGACTTACACAAACTTAAGGCCGGGCAACCATACATTCTATGTTAATTCAATTAACGGAGACGGTTTTTACTCTGAACAGGCAGAAGTTCTTCTCTTTGTCCAGAAACCGTACATCTGGCAGCTTCCAGCCTTCTGGATTATTCTTACAATTGCAGTTATCGGTTCAATCTCGCTTTTCTTCTACGTACGCCAGCTGAAAATCATAAAAGAAAATATGCGCCTTGAAGCGATGGTTCAGGAAAGAACAAGTGAACTTAAAGTCGAAAAAGAAAAGTCTGATCACCTCTTAAGGGCTATTCTTCCAGACCAGATTGCAAACGAACTTAAAGACAACATCCACTCAATCGGTCAGAACTTTGACGATGTAACGATATTGTTCTCAGATATCGTGAACTTTACAAAAACCTCAAGCGGCTACACGGCACAGCAGATTGTCAGTGCCCTGAACGAACTTTTCTCACTCTTTGATATCCGCGCACAGAAAGAAGGCGTTGAAAAAATCAAAACCATCGGAGACGCCTACATGGCTGCCTGCGGACTTCCTGGTCCCAATGAAAAACACACTCAGGTAATGATAAACTTTGCAAAAGGCATGCTTGAGGACGTAGAAACCTACAATAAAACCGCTTCAATTAAGTTTTCTATCCGCATAGGACTTAACAGAGGTCCTGTTGCCGCAGGTGTTATCGGACGCACAAAATTTATTTATGACGTCTGGGGAGATACAGTAAACGTTGCAAGCCGCATGGAAACAGCAGCCCCTCAGGGAGGAATCAAAGTTACCAAATCAATATTTGATAAACTTTCTGATGACGATACAGTTAAATTCAGTGAACCAGAAGAATGCAACATAAAGGGAAAAGGTCAGATGACCACTTACAATATTCTCTAAAAAATAAAACATAATCAGCACACCTAAAAAGGATGCAAAAAAATGGAGGAAATATGAATAAAATTACTGCTGCGGGTGCAGCCTTAATCATGGCAGGAATGATTTTTACCGGATGCGGAAACAAGGAAGAAAAATTCGTAAAAGTTGGTCTTCTTCACTCCCTTACCGGTACAATGGCTATTTCCGAAACACCTGTCCGTGATTCAGAACTTATGGCCATAAAAGAAATCAATGAGGCAGGCGGTGTTCTTGGAAAACAGATAGTTCCTGTAATCGAGGACGGGGACAGTGACCCGCAGACTTTTGCTGAAAAAGCACGCAAACTCATTACTGAAGACAAAGTTGTTTCTCTTTTCGGCTGCTGGACTTCAGCTTCCCGCAAGGCTGTAAAACCGGTTGTTGAAGAATTATACAGTCTTCTCTGGTATCCTGTTCAGTATGAAGGAATGGAAGCAAGCCCTAACATTATGTATATGGGTGCTTCTCCAAACCAGCAGGTTATTCCTGCAGTTGATTACTGCGCTGAAATGTTCGGAAAAAAGATGTATCTTATCGGCAACGACTATATCTTCCCGCGTACAGCAAACAAAATCATCAAGGCACAGCTCGCACAGCTTAAAGGTGAAATTGCAGGCGAAAACTATGTTCCAATGGATCATAAGAACTTTGAAACCATTGTCAAAGATATTATCCGCGAAAAGCCTGATGTTATCTTAAACACCTTAAACGGTGAATCAAACATCTCTTTCTTTAATGAACTGACTAAAAACGGAATTACTTCTAAAAAAATACCTGTAATGAGTTTTTCTATTTCTGAAGAAGAAGTTTCGCTCATTGGAAAAGAAAATCTTGCAGGCCACATGGTTGCATGGAACTACTACGAAACAACTGAAACTGCAAAAAACGCAAAATTCGTTTCTGACTACAAATCAGAATACGGTTCAGACCGCGTTACAGGCGACCCGATTGAAGCAGGCTACATTGCAGTTTACATGTGGGCCCAGGCCTGTGAAAAAGCAGGAAGCTTCGACATAGAAGAAGTTCGCATGGCTTCTAAGGGCTTAAGCTTCACTGCCCCGGAAGGAACTGTTACAATCGACGGCGGAAACCAGCACCTTTACAAGCAGGTTAGAATCGGAAAAATCAATGAAAACGGTCTTATTGACGAGATCTGGGCTACACCAGGCGCAATCAAGCCGGATCCATATTTAAGCACCTACGAATGGGCAAGAGGAATTAACTGAAATTAAGAAATTTCACAGAAAAGTCTTACCCATATCCAACAGCGCATCAGTGCGCTGTTTTTTTTTGCTTTAATGACAGGAAGTATCACGCCTGACCCTGGCCGCAAAAAAGTGACGGAACGCGAGCAAAGGCAAATGTTCCGAGCCATTGTGAAGGCCGCGACCGAAGCCCGTTGCTTACCAGGAAAGCATCACGCCTGCCCCTGTGCTAAAAAAAATGTGTAGTCCAGAAGGGTTCGGCACGAAATCCATCTTGCGCGTGCGACCGAAGGGAGTCAGATACCTAAGTCGCGCAACCATGGATTTCTGTGACGGTTCCTGGCGGACGTAACATTTTTTTTCATTGATTTTCCTCACCCCGTTTTTTATAATAAAGTCATGTCAGATATATCAAAACTCAGTGCAGATATCCAGAGAATAAAAAAGCACGTACGCCAGGATAACGGCGGAAATTACGACGGCGAAAAAGTGTGCAGGGAAATTTCAACTCTTTTAGTAAACTCCAACCGCAATGTTACAGACCTTGCACGTTCACTTTCAGACTACTGGTTTAACACCTACGTTCTTGCCTCAATGGATTTAAAAAATGAACCTTCAGAAGATAATTTAAACCGCATTTTTGCTTTCCAGAATTTTATAGACGGGGATGAAGATGCAGATTATTCCTGTCTCACAGGCGATGACTGGGAAACCTTAAAAGACTTTACCAATGATGAAGCTGAAAACATGGATCTTGACCAGCTTCAGAACATGATGAGCCTTATTCTTCATAACGGCGCCCTGTAATGATTTCAGACTCAAAAAACAAAGAACTTTACTCTCACTGTAACCAGTGCCCGCGTAGCTGCGGGATTGACCGCTCAAAAGCAAAAGGCTTCTGCATGGAGGATGACAGCCTTCGCATCAGTACAGCCTGTCTTCATTTTGGAGAAGAACCTTTAATTACAGTTCACGGCGGAAGCGGAACTATTTTTCTTACCGGCTGCAACCTGCGCTGTGCTTTCTGCCAGAATTACCAGATAAGCCAGCAGGGAACGGGCAAAACTGTTTCAAAAGAAGAATTTGCAGAAATCTGCTTAAAGCTTGAACAGGCCGGCGCAGAAAACATAAATCTTGTTACTCCAAGCCACCACATTCCAAAACTTGCACAGGGACTTGAAGAAGCCTTCAAACGGGGATTAAAACTTCCTGTCTGCTGGAACAGTTCCGGTTACGACAGCCCTGAAATGCTTGAAATATTAAAAGGCCTTGTGTCGGTGTGGCTGCCTGATTTTAAAACCTTAAGCCCTGCACTTTCAAAACAGCTCTGCAGGGCAGAAAATTATCCGTCCGCGGCAAAAAAAGCCCTGCTGTGGATGATGGAAAACTACCCTCTTAAAATAACTGAAATTGAAAAAGACGGAGTTTCTAAATCCAAAATACAGCAGGGTGTAATAATCCGCCATCTTTATCTGCCCGGAAAATTTGAAGAAACTGCTGAAGTTCTTTCCTGGCTTAAAGAAAACGCTGACGGACGCGCCGTAATTTCACTTATGAGCCAGTATACCCCTGTTCCTTTTAAAGGCGGAAAAGAAGAACTTGAAAACCGCATGCAGGCCTTAAACATAATAGAAAACCGTCTTGTAAACAAAACAGAAGATGAAGACCTGCACGATTTGATTGACGCCTATGATTTTGAATACCTTTTCTATCAGGATCTTTCTGAAGATACGGACTGGCTCCCTGATTTTAACAGAGTACAGCCTTTTTCAAACGCACTGGCAAAACCTGTATGGCACTGGAAAAACGGCTTTGTTTAATCTGTCACAAACTGTAAATCCTGCGCTGATGGCTGCAGGATATTTTTTTCTGTCAAAAAACTCCCATTCCATGCTATAATAGAATATGAAAAAATGCGGAGGCAGACATGATTTTTTCTTACAATGAATTTCATATTTCAAAAAAAGTCCGTGATGCCTGCAGTTTTTCAGAAACACTTTATGCCTCCAGCGGCAATGTAATTCTTCCAAATATCTCTCAGGTACGCATTTTTCAGGCTAAGTTCAACGAATACTTAAAGGCAAATTCCCTCACTCAGGTGAGCGCAGGCACCCTCAATGCAATGGGACTTCTGGACGAAATCTTTCATCTTGCCTGCTACACTTACCGCAGAAGAAAAGTACCTTCCGCTTTTTCAGGACTTTTAGCAGAATTAAATAATAAATACGGCAGCGCTGCAGTTGACCTCATGCTTAAAGACTTCTGCACGCTCTTTCCTCCTGTCTGCGTATACAAAGGTGAATGTTCCATTGAAGATTACCTCAATACAGAAATGACTGAACGGAAGACAGGCCGCGTAAGGACAAACAGGGAACAGACGCTTGAAGAGATGATTATGCTTCATCTTGCAAATGAAAACCCTGCCTTTAAGCCTTTCTATCCTCTCTTTGATGAAACAAAACTTACAGAAAATCCTCTTTATAAAGAAAGCTGGAAGTTTACTGAAGCATACTTCAAGTCTCTGCCTTACTGGGGCACTTACGGACACGATTTAATCAGTTTTTTAAGGGAACCTGTTAAATACGCCCCTGATAATCTTCAGGAACAGCTCAACTATGTCCGCATCCACTGGGCAGAGTTTTTTTTACCGGGGGACGGCGACGGAGAAGATTACTGGCTCAAACGTCTTTTTGGCGGCGCAGACCTTCTTTCAGAGGAATGGAAGAGCGCATGGCAGCCGGGAAACGCAGGCACTCCTGACATGAGTCCGCCAAACTATGATTATCTTATAAAAGAATACGAGCGTTTCAGTGATGACAGGGAATGGATGCCTAAAGTTGTCCTTATGGCAAAAACAGTGCTTGTCTGGCTCTATCAGCTTTCAAAAAAGTATAACCGTGAGATTTCACGTCTAGACCAGATTCCAGATGAAGAGCTCGATATTCTGCGCGACCAGGGATTTACAGGACTCTGGCTCATAGGTTTATGGGAACGCTCAACTGCAAGCCGTACAATCAAACAGCTATGCGGAAACCCAGAAGCGGCTGCAAGTGCTTACTCCCTTGAGGACTACGAGATAGCAGGAAACTTAGGCGGCTGGGACGCCCTTTCAAATCTCCGCACAAGACTGTGGCAGAGGGGAATCCGTCTTGCAAGTGATATGGTTCCAAATCATACGGGAATGGATGCAAAATGGGTCGTTGAAAAACCTGATCTTTTTATCCAGAGACGGGACAATCCTTTTCCTCAGTACACTTACAACGGACCTAATTTAAGTCATGACAGCCGCGTCGCAGTTTATCTTGAAGATCACTATTACTCAAAAACAGACTGTGCTGTCTGCTTCAAACGGGTAGATACAGCAACAGGAGACACACGCTATATCTACCACGGAAACGACGGAACAGGCATGCCGTGGAATGATACAGCACAGATAGACTTTTTAAATCCGCAGGCGCGCGAAGAAGTAATGCAGAAGATTCTTCATGTTGCAAGAAACTTTCCTATTATCCGCTTTGACGCCGCTATGGTACTTGCTAAAAAGCACATTAAAAGACTCTGGTATCCAGAACCTGGTAAAGGCGGAGACATTGCAACCAGAAGTGAGTCAGCCTTAAATGCCGCTCAGTTTGAACAGGCAATCCCGAATGAGTTCTGGCGGGAAGTAGTTGACCGCGTTGCAAAAGAAGTTCCGGATACGCTTTTACTTGCAGAAGCCTTCTGGATGATGGAAGGTTACTTTACGAGAACTCTTGGAATGCACCGTGTTTATAATTCTGCCTTTATGAACATGCTTAAAAAAGAGGAAAACTTTAAGTACCGTTCTACTGTAAAAAATACAATCACCTTTGACCCTCAGATTTTAAAACGCTACGTAAACTTCATGAATAACCCCGACGAAGAAACTGCCGTAGCCCAGTTCGGCAAAGGCGACAAATATTTTGGTGTCTGCACACTCATGGCTACAATGCCGGGACTTCCGATGTTCGGACACGGACAGATTGAAGGCTTTGAAGAAAAATACGGAATGGAATACACCCGCGCTTACCGCGACGAGTCCCCTGACGGCTATCTTGTAGACCGTCATTACCGCGAGATCTTCCCGCTCCTCAAAAAAAGATATCTCTTTGCAGGTGTTGAAAACTTCCTCTTCTACGATGTGTGGGATAACGGCAGCGTAAATGAAAACGTATTTGCCTACTCTAACCGTGCAGGAAACGAATCCACCATTGTCTTTTATAACAATAAGTATGAAAGGGCAAGCGGCTGGATCAAAGAATCCTGTCAGTACGCCGTTAAAACCGGCTCTGGCGAAAATGACAAAAAACTTATAACCCGCTCAATTTCACAGGGACTTGGGCTTACGGCAGATGAAGATGAATACCTGATTTTCCGCGAGCAGCGTTCAGGGCTCTCCTTTATAAGAAAGTCTTCACAAATCTGTCAGAGCGGCATGTTCATAGCCTTAAACGGTTTTGAATGTCAGGTTTTTATGGACATACAGATAAAAAAAGATACAGACGGCTCATTAAAAGAACTGTGTGACTTCTTAAACGGAAGCGGAACTCCTGACCTTTACACAGCATGGCAGGAACTTCATTACAAAGAACTTTATGAAGTCTATGCTGCCCTTCTTGATAAAGCACTCTCACTGTTTAATGGCGCAAAGAAGGTTTCTTCTGCCGTAATTAAAACTTCAGTAAAAAAAGAACTGGATGCTTTTTATAAAAAGGCAAATGAATTTGCAGAAAGAGAATTTAATGCTGAACTCAGTTTTAATATAAAAAACAAAACCTCAAAGGCCTCAAAGACAAAAAGGGCTGCGTATAAAAAGATAAAACCGGGTAAGCTTTATACACCTTTGTTTATAGCTGTAAAAAAGACACAGGCAGAAAAAATTACCGCTGCAAAAACTGCACAAAAACCAGCAGAAGCGGCTGCAGAAAAAATAATTCAAACTGAAAAACATAATCTCACGGAACTCAACAAGTTCCTCTTCTCTCTCATAAAACCATTCGCAAAAACACCTTCGGCACTTAAGTGGTCCCTTCAGAGAAAAACCGCTGAAAAAACCGGAAATTCCAGCGGCTGGTTTAATTGTGCTTTAATTTTAAGCAGCGTAAAAGCAGATGAAGCATCTCTTGCTGCCCTTTTAACGGAAAGTCAGTATGCGCCTTTACTTACGGGTGCCAACGAATATGACGGAGTAAAATGGTTCAACAAAGAAAAAATGGAATCTGTTCTCTTAACTGCACAGGAAGTTCTTGTAATCTCAGAGACTAAAGCCCAGACAGACAGGATTCTTGCAGTTCTCAAAAAACTCAATGCCGCCCAGAAAAAAGCAGAATACAGGTGCGATAAGTTTATGGCTCCGTTTATAAAGAAACCAAAAGCTGTAAACAAGAAAACTAAAGGCAAATCTGCCGCAAAGAAGGCTCCTGCAAAAAAGACTGCAAAAAAATAAAACGCAGCTTTTCCCCTGTTATCAGTTACGCACTAAAAGGAAACTGCTTCTAAAGCTTTTATAACTTCCTGAACTGTCTTTAAAGTTTTTCTGCCTGGAGAAGAAGGCCTGAGAGCTGCCTCTACATTGTCTTTTTTCTCAGGTTCCTCGCCTGTTGTATGACGGACATATTCTGTACTGAGCGAAGGATCATCCCTTTCAATAAGAACTGCTGCAGCGTCATCTTCATCTAAAAGTTCTTTCTTCTTTTTAATTGCCGCATAAGCACCTGAAGTATTTTTATCTGCAAAAATGTAATACTTCATAAAAAGTTCACGGCAGGCCTCGTCAGTTTCCTTATCAGAAACATTCTGCGGATAAACAAAATGCTTTAACATGAGGCTGTTTCTTGAAAAAATATCTTCAAGCCTTTCAAGATTTGAAGGACTCGCAGGATCTGCTTTTTCCCGCTTCTCAAAAGGAACCATATCATCAGGGATTGTACACAGACCCATCGGATCAAGGGCAAGGGAAGCTGTAGCAGGACAGATAAAGCCGTTTACAGGCATGGAAAGCCGCCAGCTGTAAAGGCCGGTAACAAGATTACTGTAGTTTCCGCACGGCATTCCGTAGTAAATATCAGAGCAGACCTCAGACTTTAAGCGACTGAAAGCAAACGGATAAAAAAACATCTGCGGCAAAAGACGCCCGATATTGGCTGTATTTGCAACAGTCAGGCAGTATTTTTCCACAAGAGTCCTGTCCTGAAAAATCTGTCTTACAATTTTATGACAGTCACTTTCTGTACCGTCAATTTCAAGCGGGAGAATATTTCCTCCGTTCCAGATATAATCACTTTCTTCAAGTCCGCGGCAGCAACCTGCAGGATAAACAAGAACTGCTTTAACATTTTTTTTGCCCCGCAGACAGCGTGCCAGGGAAGCTCCAAGTTCTCCTATTGTTACATCCAGAAAAACTGATTTTCCGCCTTTGAGGTCATGAATTGTTTCAATACAGTTAACAAGATAAGAAATCCCGAAATCTTTATGGCTTCCTGTCGGTGTGTTATAAAGTTTTAATGAATAAAGCCTGTCGTCAAGTTTTTTAACCTCAGGTTCAAAGCCAAAAGCCCGTGATGCAATTGTTTCACAGATAATCGGTGAAAATTCATCATTTATGCAGGCTGAAGTCAATGTGCCGGCTGTATTTGAAAAAGAAGTTGAACTGTCACAGTATAAAATCCAGCGCCTTAAATCAACAGCCTCTGAAGGAACATAAAGTCCACCGTCTCCCGGCATGCAGTCTAAAACAGCCTTTTCAAAGCTTACAGGATTTTTTGAGTCTCTAGTGCTGATAAATTTCATTTTCCCTCCCCTGCTTAAACTTATTTAAGCTGAAGCTTTGCAAAAACTTTTACTGTATTTACAAGCTGCTGAACATCGTTTACATCATCGTAAACCGTAAATTTGCCGTACAGTTCATCTTTTACACCGATGCGTACAAGCTTTGAAAGCGGAACCTCAACATAACCGTTCAAAAGACCGATGTACTCCCAGCCTGTACTGAAATGATTCTGAAGCTGGTCTTTAAAATCATACATTGCGTAACCGCGGAAATCAAATCCAGCCGCAAAGCCGTTTTCCTTAAGGTACTTGAACTTTAATACAGCCTCTGCACCCATCGTATGATTATAGTTACAGTTTACGCCGTCAGGTTCAGCATAAATCTTTCTGTGCATGTAATAAAAATCTGTATTCCCCAGAATTACACAGGCAAGCATTGACTGCCATTCAAAGCAACTGTCTTCTCTATTATAACGCTGTTTAAAAGCAAAACCAGGAGCAAGAGAAGAAAGCATGTAATATGAATGCCATTCAAAATCATACAGCATTACTGCCCCTAAAGATGTATCCGTGTTTTCAGAAAGTTTAAGTTCCCGGGCAAAAAGCATTCCGTCAGAGAAAATTCTTATATCATAAAAAAGTTTTTCATCATAATCTTCCATTGCACAATAGCCTGACTCACCGGAACCTTTTCCAAGTCCGCCCTGTATATAAAGAGAAAACTGACTGTACGGGCTGTTTGAATCATGGCGGTAAGGATCGTTATAATCAACAGAAAACTCCAGCATTCCAAACACAGGATAAACTTCTTTCTGAGGATATGTTGAAATATCCTGTCTTTCTACATGAGTTCCGGCAGTGACATTACCGATATCAAAGCCTAAAGACAGGCTGTGAATGTTTCCGGTTTTTCTTTTTGGATTGATTCTCCACACATACTCAGTCCAGAGACTCTGCGGATTTATGGCAATACTTAAAAGCCTTGAAACCTCTTCTGCCTCTTCGCTTAAACGGTAAAACATTTCACCGACACAGAAAGAGCCTATTGTCGTAAACACCATGTCATTTTTAGAAGGAGCGTTGCATTCACACAGATATTCCCAGGTATAGGAACCTAAAAAAGTTACTGCAAGAGATTCTACAGTATTAAGGTTTGAACCGCGGGAAGCCATGTAATACATTGAGCCCTGATACGGATGAAGAAAGAAATTAGTCCAGTACCAGTCCCGGTCCCATGCAAGTTTTCTTTCCCAGAAATGATTCCATTCCTCCCAGCCTGTCTGAGCCCAGCCTGAACCTATCATATAGCGGTTCCAGGTTGCAAGTCCAAGATTAAATCCAAGCGCTCCTGTAACTGCCACAAAAGGATGTTTTTTCTCATCCCAGTTATCTGTAAATGAACTCAAAAAAGTTCCTGAAGATTCATCACTCAAAAAGGAAACATCAAAAGCAATATCGCCTGAAAAGTCAGATTCTGCTGCAAAAACACCAGGCTGAATGACTGCTGATAAAAGCAATATTGAAAAAAGTGCTTTAGTAAATAATTTCATAATTTCTCTCCGGATTTTATTGTATGAACGAAGGGTAGAGACATGGAAAAACTGAACTCGTACCACCGCTGTAAAAAAAATATTCTTACAAAAAAAATTGCCCGACAAGTCGGGCAATTTTGGGCCATCGCAGACTTGAACTGCGGTAAGACCCGGCTTATAAGGCCGGCGCTACAACCAGCTTAGCTAATGGCCCTGGTTGCAGAGGCTTATGACCTGATACGCCTTGATTATAACAAAAAACGGCTCAGCCGGTCAATTATTACTGCCACATCAGTTTTTCATCATCAATTTCTTTATCTTCGTAGATTCCTTTACGGCAGACATCCATGATAAGCGGAATGTATTCAGGCCACTGCTCTTCAAGACGGCATAACTCACTTATAAAAAGCCTGCAGACTGCATAGGCTCCGTCAGGACGAAGATGACTGTCATCATTTTTTCCGTCCGGATAATTCTCATAAATTCCGCCGGCAAAATTCATGAAGAATGAACGGCTCGGCCCCTGCCCCTTTTTTGCAAAATACCTGCGTGTCAAAAGATTAAGGTCAATGCATGGAACCTTAAGTTTTTCTGCAGTTTCAATTATTGCTTTTGCATAAGGCTCGTGACTGTCTTTAATCGTTAATTCATCAGAAAAGAGTCTTCTTGTAACAGGCGTCAAAAGCACAGGTTTAACAGTTTTTTTTCTAAGTTCATTTACAAAGTATTCAAGATTAGCCCTGAACTCCCCGCCTTCATCCGGGGAAGTATATCGGGTTAAATCTACAGATTTTTCATCGTTGTGCGCAAACTGGATTATAGCAAAATCACCGGCTTTACATTCTTTCAGAACCTTATCAAAACGACCTTCAGCAATAAAACTTTTTGTACTCCTGCCGTTGCGTGCATGATTTTTAATGGTAACATCCTGAAAAAAACGGTCGAGCATCTGTATCCAGCCTGTCTGCGGATAAGAAGTCCAGTCATTATACTGCATGATGCTGTCACCAAGGCAAAAAAGATTCATAAGCCCTCCTTATAAACACCGCGTTAGCGGTCGTGCAGGAAGCACGAAATGGCAGTTTTGCCAACGGCAAAATCTGCAGATGATAAAAATTACACGGATGTAATTTTTATCAAACCTCCTTAAAAAACTGCGCAAGCGGCACTGCCCTGAAAGCAGCATATACTTACTCAACAGTTACTGACTTTGCAAGATTGCGCGGCTTATCAGGATTAAGTCCTTTCTGAATTGAACAGTAATAGGCAAAAAGCTGAGCCGGAATTATTGAAATAATTGAAGCAAGGTCTTCATCAACTTCAGGCAGAGTAATAACAGAATCGACGCATTTATTAAACGCACCAGTTCTGTCCTGAGTGATTGCCATTGTAGCAGCCCCGCGGGATTCAATCTCAATGATATTTGAAGCAACCTTTTCGTACAGTTCTTTACAGGTTGCAATTGCAATGAGAAGCGTATCTTTATCAACAAGAGCAATCGGTCCGTGTTTGAGTTCTCCTGCGGCAAAAGCTTCACAGTGCATATAGCTTACCTCTTTAAGTTTTAATGCACTTTCAAGGGAAGAGGCACTGTCAAAAAGACGTCCGATATAAAAAATCTTTGCTTTATTAAACTGAGTTGCAGCAAGTTTCTGGATTTCAGTCTGATTATCAATTATCTCCTGAGCCTTTGAAGGAATCTGGTTAAGTTCAGTAAGAAGAGAAGTAAACTTTTCCTGACTTAAAACACCGCGGAGCTGTCCCATTTTTATTGCAAGAAGATAAAGGCACATAAGCTGTGTTGTATATGCCTTTGTTGAAGCAACGGCAATTTCTGGCCCTGCCCAGGTATAAATTACACAGTCTGCTTCACGGCTGATTGTTGAACCGACGCAGTTTGTAATTGCAATGATTTTTGCTCCCGCAGTCTTTGCAAGGCGCATCGCAGCAAGAGTATCTGCAGTCTCACCTGACTGAGAAATTACAATAAAAATATCATCTTTATTGAGGATAGGATTTCTGTAACGGAATTCACTTGCGATATCTACACTGACAGGAATACGCGCAAACTTTTCAAAAGCATATTTTCCGACCATTCCGGCGTGATAAGAAGTTCCGCAGGCTGTAATGACAACCCTGCCGGCCTTTTTCCAGGAATCATCAAAATCAAATTCATCAAACTTAATGTCTGCTGCTTTTTTACCGTTCATAACAAGACGCGGGCGGAGAGTGTCAGTAAGGGCTTTAGGCTGCTCATGAATCTCTTTAAGCATAAAATGAGCAAATCCACCCTTTTCTGCAGAAGACATATCCCAGTCAACATGAACAGGTTTACGTATAATTTTTTCACCGTCATCATTGAATAAATCAACATGATCTTCATATAAAACAGCAAGCTCATTCTGCTCTAAGAAATAAACTTCTCTTGTGTATTCAAGAACCGCAGGCACATCACTGGCAATAAAGTTTTCACCTTTTCCAAGACCTACAATAAGCGGGCTGTCTTTTCTGACGGCAATAATTCTGTCAGGATAATCCTTACAGATTACGCCGAGAGCAAAACTTCCTTCAAGTTTTTTTATTGCAGAGAGAACTGCCTTAAAGATATCTTTTTCCTGTTCATAAAAATAATTGATTAAGTGAGCAACAACTTCAGTATCTGTCTGGCTCTTAAAAACAATGCCCTGTCCCTGAAGCCAGCCCTTGAGTTTTACATAGTTTTCTATGATTCCGTTATGAACTACGGCAATTGTTCCGCTTACATTTGTATGCGGATGTGAATTGAGGTCACTGGGCTCTCCGTGAGTTGCCCATCGGGTGTGTCCGATTCCGATTGTTCCTTTAAGGTTTTCATCAGTCTTTAAGATAAGGCGCTGCAAGTTTTCTTCGTTTTCTTTATCTGCGTCGCTTTTTTGTGATTTTTTTGATATGTCTACGATTTCATCAGTAATTTTTTCAACAAGATATTTAAGGGCACCCTTAGCCTTTTTTACGATGATTTCGTCCGTAGTGTCAGATAAAACCGCAATTCCTGCAGAATCATAACCCCTGTATTCAAGTTTCTTTAATGCATTAATAAGAACAGGAGCCGCATTTTTAGCACCGACATAACCGACAATACCGCACATATTTTCCCCTCACAGCAGATGAAGACGCCTGAACCAGAGCGCTCTGCGCTGCATAAAAAAAAGACTGCCTGAAAACCAGACAGTCTTTATGATACACGAAAATTTGTGATTAAACAATGGAATCCAGAGCCTTAACAACTGCTTCATCATACATGTTATTTTTTGCAAGCAGTTCTTCAATGGCAGATTCCTTATCTTTAATCTGTTTGTAGTTACGGCGGCTGATTAAAGAGTTATAACTTTCTACAACATGGATAATCTTTGCAATCTGAGGAATTTCATCACTCTTAATGCCGTCAGGATAACCTGAGCCGTCTTCGTTTTCATGATGATAACGGGCAGCATCTTCAAAGATATTAAGATACTTCTGAGGTACAAAATCATAATATTCAGAAGAATTATTAACATGGTCTTTAATGATTTCACGCTGTTCGTCTGTAAGTGTTTCTGCACTTAATATTTCTTCAGGCACAGAAAGGAAGCCTGCATCATAAACCATTGCGGCACAGAAATAAAGCATTGCAGTATTCTGGTTAAAGCCGAGTTCAACTGAAAGTTTATAAACAAGTTCGCTTACGTTCTTTGAATTATTCTTACGGCGGCTTACCATATCGATTTTAGCACCGAGGTCTTCACAGCGGATTGCAAGCTGCTTTAATTCTTCTTTTTCAGTATCGTTCATTTCAGGAGCAGGAAGTGCATCTACACCCCAGCGGCTTCTTCCTGCAGAACGCAGTCCAGGACCGCCTAAGCCCTGCAGTTCTGTTACATTTCCGAGGAGGAGCTGGCTGTTCTGCTGTGTCATGCCCTGAACGAGCTTGAGTGTTTCCTCAAACTGCATTGACTGGCGTGCACTTGCCTGAGCTGCGGCACGGATAATCAGAACGACAATTACAAAAACAACTGCAAGAACAACACAGATAATCAGAATGGCAATCAAAACCATGTGATTTGATTTAGTCTGCTTTTCAGAATTTTCAGCGATTTTTCCAAGGGAACTTTCAATTCCGGCCATCTGTTTTTCTGTACTTGCGGCAATTGATTCCATAACGGCTGTAGAACTCTTTGTAAGTTCATCAATCTGTCTCTGGATTGCAGCCTGCTGTTCTGCTTTTTCAGCCTTTTCCGCAGCTTCTTTTTTAGCCTGAAGTTCTGCTTCCTGCTGTGCGTAAATCTCCTTTACTTTCAGCTGGATTGAATTATCTGCAATTACAGGATATTTTTCGATATTGGAAGCAATTTCATTAAACTTTGCGTAATTTTTTGCTGCCTTAACTTTATCAAGCATTTTTGAATAAATCTGGGTAGCAACAAGAGCAGCGTTAGCCGGGATTCCTCCCATTTCATTCAGCTTGAGGACTGCGTTGATGGTCTTGTAGGCGTCATCATACTGCGCATTCTCGTACTGTGTATTTGCTTTTTCAAGATAACGTTTAGTCAGTTCAGCAGTTCCTGACTGGGCAGAAATCAGCACAGCCATCAGAAAAAGAACTGCAGTTAAAAGACTTTTTTTAATTTTTAACATTTCCAACTCCGATAGAAATTATAAATTTTGCACGATTATCCATACCTTCGTCTTTAAGGAACAGCGTATCGGTTACACCAAGTTTAAGACCGATTGTAGTCTGTTCGTTTCCTGCCATAGGAAGAAGAACAGCGGCTCCCATTTCCATTGCCGAAGATAAATCATCATAAGCCAGATGACCAAGATAATAGTCATAAAAAAGTTCTGCGGTAGACTTTCCGAGCGCAATGTTTTCAAAGGCAAAACCGAAAGCAGGTGAAATAAAGGTTTCTACAGAACCAGTATTAAACTCTGAATCTGAATTAAGCCCGTGCATTGCAAAACCAACACGCAGGAAGAGATTTTTGCTCAAATTAGGAAGGGCAAACATCGGAACAAACTTTAAGCTTGTAATAACTTCCTGTTCACCTTTACCCATTGTAAGCATTGCAAGGTCAGCAAAAAGCTCGCCGCCTACAATGTATTCTTCTGTCTTGTAAAAAAGATTTGCACCAAAAGCAAGTCCGTATTTTAAACTTGAATAACTTTCAGGCTTTGTAACAGTCTGATACATGATGTCTGCAAGACCAACGCTTACGCTCCAGTCAGTTGATGAAAAATACTTTTCATGGTTCATGTAAATTGAAGAACCTGAAGCTGTGCTTACACTCGAATAATTGTCATTTTTTGCAATTTTAGCCCTGGTGCGCTCATTAAGGGCCGCAAGGCGTTCTGCTTCAATGCGGAGGCGGTTTTCTTCTGCAATGCGTGCTGCCTCTTCACTTAAAATTGCACGGTCAATGTAAGAATACAGATCTACTGCATCAAAATTTTCAAGATTATTGTCAATTACCACAAGAGTAACATCCCGCGCAAAAATAAGGTCATCCTGAATGATAAGCTGGCGTGCCTTTTTAAGCGTAAAAGATTCATAAAGTCCATAATCTTTAGATGAAGTATACTTTGTGAGGACTTTTGATACGCTTTCTGAACTATGTTCACCTATTGCGCTGTCAAGCTGTGCATAAACAACTTCAAGAGATTCCTGTGCTGTAATTGCGGCCGGAATAAAAACTAAAAGAAGGGCCGGAATTAATGCTTTTAGTTTAAGATTAATAAGTTTTTCCATGTACGCTCCCTGAAAAAATAACTCCGCTCTGGCGGTCATGCTTATGATAAAAACTATTTATAATCCACTTTTTCTTTACTATAATTTTATCACTCGTACGCTACCCCCGTCAAATCATTTCCCTACACAGAAATGGCTGAAAATTGACCCGAGAACGTCATCAGGAGTTACTTCGCCCGTCACTTCTCCAAGACTGTCCAGAGCATCTTCAAGATCCTGGACAACCGCATCAAGTCCATAATAACTGTCCCGTGAAATCTCCAGGGCATGTTTTACCCGTTCATGAGCCTGAAGAACGCTTTCTTTCTGCCGCTCAGAACCAAGACCCGTACCTTCGCTTTTTGCAGAAGCTTCCCCGAGGATAACTTTCTTTACAATCGAAGTAAGGTCTCCTGTCCCTGTTCCTTTTTTTGCAGATATTTTTACCGTAAGGAAATCCTTAAGTTCTTTATCTGCCATCTCACTGATTTTTTCTTTATCAGCAAGATCAGTTTTATTGAAAACCACAATAAGCGGAATTTCATTGTTTTCTTTTATGAATTTTTTATCTTCATCACTAAGCCCGGCCGCAGAATCAACAAGATAAAGGACAAGGTCAGCATTTGAAGCAAGGCCTTTTGTAAGCTCAACCCCCTTTGCTTCAATTACGTCATCAGTTTTTCTTAAACCTGCAGTATCAAAAAGACGGGCAGGAATACCGTCAAAACTTATCCAGCTTTCAATCCAGTCACGGGTTGTTCCTTCAATGTCACTTACGATTGAACGGTCTTCCTTCAAAAGGGCATTAAAAAGAGAAGATTTTCCTGCATTGGTTTTTCCCGCAAGGACTATTTTTACCCCTTCCTGATAAAGTTTTTCACTTTTCCAGGAAGATACAAGATTCCCAAGCCTGTTTTCTGCTTCTTCAAGAGAAGACGGATTAAAACTGTCGGCTATTGTTTCTTCATCCTCTGGATATTCAATATCAACTTCAATTGCAGCCAGAGTATCCGTCACAAGAGTCTTGATTGAATCAATTTCTTTATAAAGCTCACCGCTTAAACGGTCAGCAGCATGAGAACGGCCGGCATTTGTTTTTGAATCAATTATTTCCCTTACCGCTTCTACCTTAGTTAAATCTGCCTTTCCGTTAATGTAGGCACGGAAAGTAAACTCGCCTCTTTCTGCAGGGCGGAAACCGTTTTTTAAGAGCGTTTCATAAACTGCGTTTACAACAGCAACACCGCCGTGACAGCTTATTTCACACATTTCTTCACCGGTAAAGCTTTTGGGAGCACGGAACACAGAAACAAGAACTTCGTCTATTTTTTCAGTTCCGTCTAAAATCCAGCCGTATACAAGAGTATTACCCTGAGCTTCTTTCAGGGCTTTCGGGCGTGAGAAAATCTTACTGACAGCCTCAATACAGCCGCTTCCGCTTGTCCTTACAATCCCTAATGCACCGGGAGCAAGGGCTGTAGCAATGGCAGCTATAAGTTCTTCAGGGCTATATTTCGTGTTTGTCATTTTCGTATGCCTGCCACAGTTTTCTTATATCCGAAATCGAAGGAAATACGCTTGAGTTTTTTCTTCCCTTTGTTTCCCCTACTTCACCGCTTCTGACTGTATCGAGTACAGAAGTCCCGCTGTCATTATCTTCAAGTTCGTTTTCATGCTGAACCGACTGCGGATACATTAAGTTTCCTTTTGAGAGGGCCGGTTTTCTATAATCAGGAGAAGCCTCGTAAGCAGGGCCTGAATACGGAGTTTTTCCCACATCCGGCATAATATCGTCATAACGGCCAATATTGTTCCAGTACATGTAGCCTCTGTCCACGCTGTCCCGAACTCCGTAAATCTCTTTCTGAACGTAATCCTTGTTGTACCACTGCCTGTCATAGCGCACGGAAATATAAAAGGCCTGAACCCACGGACGGATGATTATTTTGTTGCGGCCGATTACAGTGTTACGGTAAGTGCCGTAATAATAGATACGGTAGGGTCTGTCAGAAACAGGCGCATAATCAAGGAAGTTCTGTTCAAAATGACTGGGATAGAACATCGGACAGATGATATCAACATACTCAGAAAGCTGTTCAACATCCTGACCTGTTCTTGTTCCCGAGCGGTACCAGCCGTTTGCACCATAGATATCAATTCCAATCGGTGCATCTATATTTTTTCTTGCATAAGAAAGGAATGAAAGCAGTGCACTTTCTTTATCCATTCCCTGATCCTTCCATCTGAACTGTGCATTAGCCATGTTTCTTCCGTCTGTAGGGAAGCGGATATAATCGAACTGGATTTCATCAAATCCGCCTGCAATAAGTTCACGTGCAATGCGGACATTATAGTCCCATACATCAGGAGAATAGGGATCTACCCAGTTTTCATCATAGTAAGTCATGCGCTGGCCGGTAACATTGCCGTTTTCATCCGTTACATCTTCCATGCCCTTTGTTCCGACCCAGGCACGGTTTGTACTTCTGTCCCAGACAGCGTATTTTCCGCCTGCATACTGGCTTAAGTTTTTATCCTTAAAGACAACGATTCGGGCAATAAGATAGATATTACTCTTTTTCATTTCTGAAACAAAGTGAGCTAAATCTATATGATACTTAGAAATATATCCTTTCTCAACGACAACGCTGTCCTTTGCGTCATAGCGTAAAAGTCCGTAATCATCTTTCATATCGATTACAAGACTGTCGAGTTTATTATCAAGAATAATTTTTTTATATTTGTCGATTCCTGCCTGAGTTGTAACATGATTTGCAGGACAGTAAACAGAACGGCGGTTTAAAGCTTTGGAAGCATACTGGTTTGTGCAGAGTTCAGGGCGTAAAAGCCAGAGTTCACTTAAAGAAAGACCACGTGACAAATCCCTTTCATCCGGAATCCAGGCTGCATATAAAGTGTCATTCGGTGCAAGGGCCGCAAAAGACTTTTTCCAGGCATAATAACTCTGAGGAACGGTGCCTAAATTCTGTGTCAAAGGATCAAAGGACGCAATTTCCCCAGGACGCGTGTATAAAAGCTCATTTCCGTCCCAGAAAAGACCGTCAATTGTATCTGCAGGCTCTTTTCCGCTGTATAAAAGTTCTGCACGCTTAGAATCCCAGTTGAATTTATAAATACGCGGGAGGAAAGTCTGGCTTACATAAACCGTAGTCACAGAAGTTCCGTCAGCATTTTTTGTAACGACAGGATGAATGTCTGCAATTTCGTCAGGATATGTCTGTCCCTTCATGTTCTCAAAGCCGCCGTTACAGTCGTTCCAGGCCGGTTTAGTAGCCTGCGGGACAATGTATGAAAAGCCGAAAATCGGGTGAGATTCGAAAACAATAAGCCTGTCTTCAATTGTACAGACAGCAACGGCTTTTACTCCGGAAGTAGAGCCGCTCATTGAACCTAAATTCTGCCAGTTAAGGCCACCGTCATAGGTGATATAAACCCTGTCTTTAGTTGCAGTTACAAGAATTGCCGGGTTTTCAGGATGAACTTCAAGATCCTTTAACTGGGCAGGTTTATTTGAAAAGCTTATCTGATCAGGGCTTACTTCCTTCATCTTTAAGAAAGGAAGCCCGTTGTTGCGGTATTCAAATGTCTTTAAATCAGCTGACGCCAAAATTCCACGGCTTGTAAGAAAATACCATGCAGAAGGGGTATGAATGATTTTAGAAACTTTTCCTTCTGTCCACAATGGCACGGCTGTTTTTGTTACAGTAAGGCGGTACAGACCTGAATCAGCCCCCGCAATTACACCGCCAGCGCCAGCGTTTTCAACAGTAGTTGTTGAACTTTCAGGCAGTTTATAAATGGATTTAGCTCCCTGGGCAGAAGCCGCACAGGATGTAAGTAAAAAAATCGAACCGATAACAAATGAATATACACGCATATCTTAATTATCGGCAAAATAAAAAATGTTGTTAGCAAGTAAATACAAAAAATGCAGCGCAAGGACGCGCTGTTCAGACAAGCAGGAATTTTCATAGAAAATTGCTGCGAATAGCAAAATCCAAGGATGGATTTTCGAGGTCAAAAAAAATGCAGCGCAAGGACGCGCTGTTCAGACAAGCAGGATTTTTCAAAGAAAATTGCTGCGAATACAAAAAATGCAGCGCAAGGACGCGCTGTTCAGACAAGCAGGAATTTTCGAAGAAAATTGCTGCGAATACAAAAATCCATGGATGGATTTTTGTATTCAATACTCTTCTTCAATTCGCTGGCAGATTTTTTTATAACAGCGCTGAACTGCCTGCTCATAAGTTACATGACCTTCACGGCCGTTAATATTAAAAGATTTTACTGTATTTTCAGATGAATCAAAAACCGGCGCATTGAGGATATATCGTACAAAAATATTTTTCTGGTCAGGTGACTGAGTATTCTCAAGAGAAATATCAGCCCTGATTAAGAACAATGCCTTTTCCTTAACTACAGAAATTCCCTTTTCAGAAAAATATTTTACAAAAGCACCAAGAACCTGACCGTCTTTGTCATTATTTACAGTGATACTTACAGAAATCTCTTTTGCCATGTCCTTTGCTTTCAGCATAACTGACTGGACTGTTCCGTAAGTCATGAGCGGCCGCTTTTTTGTTAAGGCCAAAAGGATGTCAAGATTATACTGATTATCTTCAGCAAGCGTTACAGCCTGATTCATCAGTTCAAGGCTTTCAAAAGAAGCACCGGAATTCACAGCCCTTGAAACAAGCTCAGAGATTTTTGAATCATTTTCCCGGGCAAGGCGGCTGTAATAAGCTTCGGCATCTTTTTTATTCAGAACAGCTGCACAGATCCACTCCCCACTTTTTGTTCTGTAGTTTTCCTTTACTTCAATGCCTGTAATATGTTCGTAAAGAACAGTCTCATTTACGCTGATTTTTAAGGAACTGTCCTGGTCTCCTGTACTGTAAGAAGATTCCTGAACATTCTGCTGTCCCTTTAAGCTTTCCCCCAGGGTCTGACAGATGCTTAATTTTGCCGCTCCCGAAGCAGAAGCAAGGGAAGCCCCCTGCCCCGTTCCGGTAATGTATTGCGAAGACGGATATTTTTTTTCTAAAGCCTCAAAAGAAAAAACATCTTTTCTTCCTCTTGCAGCAAGAAGAAAAACGGCTGAGAAAGAAATCAAAACAGCAGTAATATATTTTTTCATGACAGGGCAATTCCGTTATAAAAAGCTGAATCAAATATTAAAAAAAATCGTGGCAATAGACCTGTAATTTTTCTAATACCTGTAGTTAGGAGTTTTAATAACCTTCTTGATTGATGAATCTTCGCCGGCCCAAAGCTTACGGTTTGTTTCAATATCAATAAGTTCAGCTGTTACATAATAAGTTCTTGTAGATTTTCCAGCAGTAGAATCGACAATAGTCTTTACGGCACCAATGAGCATGAAGTCAGCACCTGTTTCATTTCCAAGGCTCTTTGCAGTGCTTTCTGAAGCAAAAGTCTGCTGTTCATTTCGCTCATCACGGATTTCTCCGCGTTCAGAAGAAGAAGCTACAAAATCAACCTTTCCGCTGTTAATCAATGCGATTTCAAACTTCTTAGAAAGAATTGTAGTATCAATATGTTCATCACTCTGATTCTTAAATGTTCCTAAAATTACTACAGGTTCACGCTTTTTTCCATAAGAGAAAGCAGCAATAGCCTTTGCATTTACACACTGATCGATTAAATTTTCAGCAACAATGCGGACATCAGTGTCATTCCAGTAACCACTGAGATCAGTCTGAGTCTCAGCAGCAATACGTTCAACATTACCTGAAGTTGAACCGCAGCCTGCATATAAAAAAACAAGTGCAGCAGTCAAAACTGTATAAAATACTTTTTTCATAATAAATCCCCCAGAGCCGCCCGTAACAGACGGAAAACTTAACAACTTTATAAAACATTTTACAGCGAAAAATAAGATTTGTCATTTTATAACTTAAAAACTTTTTTTTCGTAAAACCGAACCATTCACAGATAGTTTATTTTTCAGAGCTGAGCTATAATTGATTTAAAGGGGATAATTCATGAAAAAGTTTTTTAATTCCAGAAAAAATATCATAACAGCTGCCGCAGCCTTCGCTTTAGTCCTGGCACTTACAGTTTCTGCATTAATCTGCCTTAAAAAGCCCGTAATTGCCTTCTACGGACTGGATGACAGCACAGTTACTGCCATAAAATCAGCAGTCGACGAATGGAACAAGACTTCACGAGTCAAATACGCCTGGAAAAAGCTGGACGCAGCAAAAACAATTTCAGAAAATCTTGCAGCAGGACGCCGCCCTGAACTTTTAATCACAGTAAGCGGAGCTCCTGTAAAAAATGCCGTAAAAAAGGCAGCAAAAAACACCGGACTATCAGCTCAGACTCTTTCTGACCTTACTACGACAATCCGCTCCACAGCCCTGACAGATGAAAACACAAAAGCAGTACAGGCACTTCCTCTTCTTTCAAGTCATTTTGAAATTGACATTGATACACAGGCCTTTAAGCGCTCAAAAACCGGTGCCTTAAACAGCTGGAAAGATTTTGAAGCCTTCTTAAAATACGAAAAAAAATTCACAGATTCACCTCTTGTTTTCGGCGGAAAGAATCCAGAGCTTTTCCTCGACCTTTTAGGAGCCCTTACAGAAGCCTTTGACAGTGCAGAAGAATACAGCAAAGCAGTAAGCCTTATCAACAGTTCAAACCTTACAGGCTGGAACGAAATCACACTCGCTTCTGAACTCTGCGATGATTACACCTCCCCGCTTTATTCATCAGTTACTTTTCTTGCTGACTGGCTTAAAAAGGGCTACATAAACAAAGAATCCTTTAACCTTACAGACTTTGATGCAAATGAATTCTTAAAGGCAAAACTTGCTTCAGCGTCGTTCATGACCTTAGAGCAGCACAGAAGGGCTGACGGAAAAACAATCGAAAGATTTTCTTCGGTTTATTTCCCGTCGGACAAAAACTCATCAAAAAGAAACTTTACAGCAAAAGTAATTTATGCAGTACCACTCAGAAAAAATAAGGCAGTTTCAAAAGCTGCAGAATGGATGATTTCAACACAGGGACAGGAAAACTTAAGCCGTGCCACAGGACTTGCCCCTGTTCTTGCAAAATGCCGCACGCCAGACCATCAGTCAGATGACGCCCGTTTCTGGGTAGCCGCAACAGAAACTCCGCTCGCCGGCCTGAGCCGTGAAGTTGATTTAACCCTTTCTCAAAAAAAAGATCTTGCAAAAGCAATTTCGCTTAAAATAAAAGATATCGCTGCGAGATAAAACTGCTGAAAATATTAAGACCCGCATTCTTTGTTCAGTTTTTTTTCTGATTAAAGAACGCGGGTCTTTTTTTTATACGGCGGTCTCCCGCCGGCGGCGGGCCGGGCCTTGCACACTTCCGCGCATTCCGCGCTTCATCCCCGGACTTACACTCCGGGGACGCCTTACGGCGGTGTTCCAGTCCCTGACCGGGTAAAATGTTACTCTTTCTTTAAGAATACAACATCAATACGGCTTGTCTTGTATCCGACAAAAGCTTCGCAGTTTGCCATGGATACAGAATCCTGTGTTGCTCTCCAATCACCTGCATTTGCACCAACGTATACACGGTAGTTATTAGGAGATACATAGTATTCAGTTCCTCCTGCAACAACAGCAGGAATTACTGAATAATCCCATACACTCGTGTCGTCTGCAAGAGTTACTTTCTTTGCATACTTAACGCCATCTTCAGAAGATTCGCTGTTAAGGTATGTTACTACAGGTGAATTACCATAGAGTGAGAGCGTACTCATTGTGAGTGAACCGTTTGTATCAATAACTTCAGGTGTTCCGAAAGTGTAAGCACCTGTTGTAGTATTGCGGGTTGCACTTACATACATGAGTTTTGAACCGTTCTTGTAAACTGCGTGGAGTCTGTCTTTATTAACACCAGTTGCAGCTGTATCAATCTTCATTGAAATATAAAGACCGCCGCTCAAACCTGTGTCCATTACAGTCCAGTCTGAATATGCAGGAGTTGTGCTTATTGTATAGGCGAGGCGGACTGATGTACCTGCCTTGTACATGATTACAGGGCAGCCTGTAGAAGTTACATCAATTGAAGAATAATCACCTGCAGAACCTGCTGCTTTTACATATCCTGTTGCTGCAGCAGAAGCATAACGGCCTCCAACACCTGCAACATTTGTCTTGTGACCTGCATATACCGTAATCATAGTATAATTAGCATTTGGAACAGCATCAAAAGTAAATTCTGCAGTCAGATTGTTGTTAGACCAGGTTACAGATTTCACATCACGAGTTGGGAATGAGTCATAGCGGTCTGTTGTAAGGAATGCAAGGCCTGCTCCGTTAGCATCAATCAATGTCTTCCATGCTGTATCACGAGTCGGGAATGTTACAGTACAAGAAGTTGTTGATTTAGCAGACGGCGTAAGTTGAGTATAATCATATTTGTAATAACCATTAGTACCAGTTGTTGTAGCAGCATTTGATGTAGCCTTGAAACCTCTATAACCTGCCGGTGGAGTTCCTTTTACAGTCTCATGCTGCCTGTCATAAGGAGCTGACGGACCGTCAATAACTACAGTATCAAACATGCGTCCGCCGTTATAAGCACCGTCATTGTTGCTTGTATCATCTGCTGATGTCGGAAGCGTTACAACCGTGTACTTCAATGAACCTGTAGTTTCATCATAGTAAAGGGAATGACCGTAATTACTGTATCGTGCCGTCTGAGGTGCACTGAATGAACCTAAGTTTCTTGCAAACTCATGTGTACCAACCTGGTAATAAGGTGAGTCAACATTGTTATCAAGATAAATATTAGGGTTCAGTACATTTTCAGTAATTGCAGCTGCATTAATACCAATCAGAGGGCTGCGGCCAGTATTACTCTGGCTTCCCGAAGTATTTTCCGCATTTACTCCCAGATAAGAGTTATTGTTTACTGCAATAAATCCTGCTCCACCGCAGTTATTGCCGTTTGCAAGAGCCCAGCGGTCTGTAAACTGACCGCCGTTACCAAGGTGATCAGGGAACATTGTTACACCCATATTACCGGTAGATTTTTCAACTGCAAGAGCAGAATATGCTGTCGGCTGGTCATAGCATATAAAGATGCGGTTTGAAGCATTAAGGTCTTTTGAAAGTTCAATGGTTGATTTACCAGTCTGTGACCATGCAGTATATATACGGCCGTTTTTATCAAAATCAATTGTCGGCATAAGGGAAACAGCCCCTGATCCGCTTACAGTATGATTTACGTTCCATACATAAACATATCTGTCATCACGGAAGGTATCTTCATCTTCTCCGCTGACACGGACTTCCAAGTTGTAGTCTTCGCTTGCATTTGAGTTATTGAGAGAAGCAGTTGTACTTGTTACTGTGAGCGCACCTGAGCAGGCAGGTGCTGTAAGTGTAAAGCTTGCTGCAGCTGACGGAGTACTGTTTGTAATGCCTGTATAAGTTCCGCTTCCTTTACTTCCGATTGTCCAGCTTCCTGATGTACCGAAGTTAAATCCGGTAACTGTTAGAGTTTCACCTTCAATTACTGAAGTACGTCCTGTGCTTGAGTGGTATGTATTTGTTCCAGCAGGACGGCTGATTCCCGTAATATAAGGCACTGCACTTACATTGTAAGTTGCGGCGGCTGTTTTTTTAGTTCCGTCCTTTGCCTGTGCAGCTGTTGCCACTATTGCCTTTGTAGCTGCATTGCCGTATTTAGCCGTATCAAGTAAGAGAGTCCACTTAGCGGTATGTCCGCCCTGTCCGAAAGCTGTATCTTCTGCAGAAAGAACATAACCTGAAGTAATTGTTCCTGCTGAAGACCATGTATGGGCAGAAGCAGAATATGTGATTGTACCTACTGCTGTACCGCCGTAAGTTACTGCAATTGAAGAAAGTCTCTGGTCATCAGAAACTGTTCCTTCAACCTTGATTACACCTGAAACTGACGGCTTATCTCCAAGTTCAATGTGACCCATCGGCGTATAAGTATAATATGTTGTTGTTGATGTCTTTTCATCAGTAACTTTATCGTCATATGAATCGGTAGACTCAACTTTAGTTACCTTGAAATAGAGAGAGTTGTTTTCTGAGTAATTCTTTCCACCACTTGATTTTTCCTTTGTCCAGTAGAACGGTGTAACTTCAGAAGCAGGTGGAACACCGTCTGTCATGTCAAAGTAAACCGGAATATTGATGATTGTGTACTGGTTACCGAATGAAGTGATTTCATCGTTTACAACAGTATCATCTGTTCCGATTGTTCCGCTTGAAATATTAACATCGTCCCAAATTGTAAGCTGAACAACAGACTTACTTGTAAGGGCAGTTTCGTTTTCCATTGAAGAAGCCCAGCCTGAAACAGCCTTGATATTTGTATTAGTAAGTGTCAGACCTGTTGTAGAAGATACCTTGTCTGAAGAAGCAGTAAGGTTAATCTTTCCGGAAGCTGTTCCCTTCATGTCTGCAAGTTTTGAAGTTGTACTTCCTGATGCAGGAGTATTCTTTGCTTCATCTGTAGCCTCGTCTGCTGTCATGAGTTTTGGAATATAGTAAAGGTTATTTCCGCCGCCTGTACGGGCAGCATTACCGTTTGAAGCGCCCAGCATTTCAAAGGTTACGGCCATACCGTCTCGGATTGAAAGAGTTCCTGTACTTAAAGTTGCCGCAATCTGTTCATTTCCTGAATCGTCAAGAGCAGAATATGCGTAAGCAGTTGTTTCTACACCGTTATTTGTTGCAGTGTATTCAAATTCATCCTGAGTATATACTCCGTCACCGTTAAGGTCAGTAGCAAGGAATACTTTTGAAACACGAGGCTTATGGTTTGTAAGCATTACTTTTGTAGATTTTGTCCTGTAGTTTCCAGCCTTATCTGCTGCTACTGCAATAATTTCAATTTCACCGTCCTTCATTTCATCTGAGAAGAACTGAAGCTGCCATGCATAGTTACTTCCTGATGATTCAAAGTCTTCAAGGAAGCCGTCGCCGTCGTCTTTTGTAATTGTTGTTTCGCCAGAGCTGATTGAAGCACCTTCACCAGAAGCGTTAATTGCAGCTGCTGCAGCAAAGAATGCGCTTGTTGGAAGTGTTCCAAAACTTGCTTCAACTGTAGCTGTATGAGCTGAAGTATTAACACTCTTAATTACATAATAGCTTCCAGAAAGCTTAACAAGGCTTCCTCTTCTGATGAATGAATTTGCAGAAGTAATGAGTGATGCAGAAGTGATTGTTGTTACGCCTGCACTTTCTGTACATGTTACGCTTCCGCTTACACCGTAAAGTACTTCACCGGCTTCACCTGTAACCTGAGTAAGATTTCCTGTGTATGCACTTCCTGCCTTTACAACTGCATTTACACCTGCCGTGTAAGATTTTACATCCGGCAGAGGGAGTTCAATCTGTGTGCCCCGCTTGAAGTAAACGGCAACAAAATCAAGACCGGAACCTTCTTCAACTGCAGTACTGTAGATGTCGTACTTGTAGTTAGAGTTCTCAATTTTTGTCATTGAGATTGCATTCTTCTTGTCATAGTCAGAGTAAAGTGCATTAAGAAGAGGAGCAGTATTATCAACATTGATTGAATAAGTTGAAGTTGCAGAGTATTTTTCTGAACCGTCTACTGCAGTTACTTTGTAAACCAAAGTACTTGTTGCATCCTTATCAACTGCTACGTAGGCCTTAACCTGAGCCGTGCTGTCAGCAGTTACAAAGTAATCTGTACCTGCAGTAAGTTTGTTTGTTCCCCTGTAGATACTTTCAATTGAAACCTTTGCATTTGTTTTTGGTTCTGTTGCAGTAACTTCAAGATACCACTGGTTTTTAATGTAAACTCCGCCCGTATAATCTTTTTCTGCAAGAACATTAGAAGCGGCAGTTACAGTAGAAAGGTTAGAAGCTGTCGGAGCAGAAGTAAACTGATAGAGTTTTTCTGTAATTGTAGGCGCACCAGTTGTTACGTCAATTTTTCTTGAATCACACCAGTCACCGACCTTACCGTTTGTATTAACGGCTGCCGCACGGAGATAAACAGTGTTTACATCATCACCTGACGGGTTCATTGTTCCGTCTTCATTTAAGATAAGACGCCAGCCTGTTGTATTAGACTTAATACCCCACCATGAATCAAGGGCAGAAAGGCTTGCAAAACCGTATTTTCTGGCAACGGCTGCTGTCGGCTTAGATGATGAAGAATAAGCTGTTCCTGCAAATTCATTGATAATGTCATAGCCGCTTACAATTGAATAACCGTAAGTATCAGCCGCAACAGTTCTGTCGGCTGCCGGGAAGGCAGAAGTTGAACCAATCTGAACATAAACAGAGTTTACAGAAGTTCCTTCCTGTGCGCCGTCAAATGTAGTAGTGTTGCCGATTACACGGATTGCACCGCCGACCTGATCGTTTTCTGCAGGATTTGAAATTGAAGTCTGCATTTTATCAAGATCAGGATTAAATTTGATTGCATAACCTGTTGTATAGCCGATGTTACCGAATTCATCTGTTGCCTTAAAGTAAACAGGAATTATGTACCAGTCTGTATTTGAAACAGAATCTGTTCCGCTTGATAAAGCCCTTGATGTGTATTCGTCAAAGAGATTTTCGCCTGTGAATGTAAAGTTAACGGCAGAATTTACAACGTCTCCTGCCCAGTCAAGGGAAGCTTTCTGTGAGGCAGAATAAGAAGCCCATGAAGAACGCTGAGCCTGAGTAGGAACGAGCCATTCAACCTTTGTTACATCATTTGAATCTGAAGCAAGACCTGTAAGTGTAACACTGCCGTTGTACTGAACGCTTGTATCAGAGTTTGCATTCTTATGGCTGGTAATATTAACTGCCGGACCGTCATTATCAACAGTAAATGTATTTGTAGAATTACCGGTGAGCCCTGAATTATCGTATGGAGTAACAGTTACAGTCACTGAACCGCTTGCAAGGTCTTCTACAGAAACTGCAGGGAGTGTCCATACCGCCTTTGTTGTGTCAGAAGAATCAACTGCAAAGCCTGAAGCATAAACAAGACCGTCAGAAAGAGTTTTTCCTGCAAGGGTTGTTCCGGAGGTTGATTTATACTGCAGTGAAGTTCCGTCTGTTTTTCTGATTACTGCTGTCATTCCGGCAATACCGTTTGCATCGCTTGCTGAAATCTTAAGGCTTACAGAAGGATATTTTGTACCGCCTGTTACAAGGGCGGCAGAAATCTGTTCACCTTCTGCATTGCCGTCGTAATCAAGCATCTTGACGCTGTCAATTACAGGAGCAAGGTTATCTGCATTATATGCAAATGAAGAAGATGCTGTGTCAGCGTCTGCAATAGCAGCAGTTTTAACGCTTAAAACAGGGATTGTTGTGTAATCAGTTGTATTTGTATTTGAACTGAATACAGAATCATTATTGTCTTTTACTGTAAATACAAAGTATTTTGTACCGTCGGCTGTATCAGAAGGAACAAAAGTAAAGTCGCCGGAAGCAGTTACTGAAGGTGAAACCGTATTCAATACTGTTCCGCTTTCATTTACTTCTTTTACGGTAAGGCTCTTAATTACGGCAGAAGCAGTCGAGTCATCATCCGTTACGGTTCCTTCAACAGTGCCCGCGTCATTGAGTTTTAAGATATACTCACCGTCTGCATTAACAGTGAGGTTAGTAAAGTTAATTACAGGGCGGTCAGATTTCTGATTAACAAATACAGTAACAGTGTTTGAATAACCTGTATTACCTGCCGCATCAGTTCCTACAGCACGCAGATAATAAGTTGTCTCATCATCAAGAGCAGTGGTATCAAAACCTTCTGCGCTGAATGAATAATTACCGCTGATTGTTACGGCTGCATCTGTCCATGCCGTTCCGTTTTTAGAGTACTGAACTGCAGAAATTGTCTCAGCCGGCAGAGTATTTCCGTCTTCTGCATTTCCGCTCAGGTCAATTGTCTTATTGATATCAACAGAACCCGTTGTAGATTTGATTGCATCTGTCGGAGTATTGAGTGTAATTGTCGGAGCAACTGTATCAACAGTGATGTTTCCTACAGCGTAAGACTGGCTGTTACCGCTGCCTGCGTCATCTGTAACAACAGCCGAAACCGAAATATTTGAAGCACTTACAGCCTTAAAGAGAGCTTTTTTAAGATTGAGAGTCCAGCTCCAGTTATTGTCATCAGTTTCAGATATTTCGATTGTTCCGTAAGTTGTAACATCTGAAGAAATTGTCTTTCCGCCCGCAGTGAAGTAAATGCTTCTTAAACCTGCGGCAGCATCATTTGCAGTTCCTGAAATTGAAACTACTGTTGTACTGTCTGCAACAGAGCTGTCATTTTTCTTTCCGTTTGAAAGAACGGTATCAGTTGAATCAGGTTCTGCTGTAGGAACATCAGTATCTACGTTGATTCTGTATGAATTTACTGTATCAATTGCTGCGTTACCTACGTTATCAACTGCAACGAGCATAAGATAGTTTGTTCCAACCTGGAAACCTGAAATTGTTGCATCAAAATTTGACTCAAAAGTATTGTAGTAAATGTCATAGCTTTCCTTTGTCTTGAGTTTTGTTCCTCCAAGACTGTCAGTTCCGCCTGCATTTACATTGTAGAATACACGGCGTGTTTCAGAAGCTGAAAGCGGTGCAAAGTATCCGGTACGTTCATCAGCATAATTTTTAGTGAATGATGTAATGTCGCTTGAAGAGAAAGCAGTCTGACTTACCTTATAGTAAATCATTTTTACATCACTTGCACCGTCACTGAATTTTCCGCGGATTTTAATTGTATTTGCATTGCCGTAAGTTCCTGCAAGATATTTTCCGCCGACATCTTTATCAAGGTCAGCATCCCACAGAGAATCAGACTCCGTAATGTCATCATTGTCAGTATCGCCTAAACGGAAATAAATATCCTTACCTTTTGCATCTGACTGATGATAGCCGGACGGTCCCCTTGTATCAAAACTAAGGGAAATTTCGGCAGGATTTACAGCAGAATGCTCAGCAGTATTACCCGCAAGGTCAGTAATTGTAATTACAGCAGTTGCTGAAGCACCAGTCAGAGAAGAAAGGCTTACATTTTCAAACTTCCATTCTGAATCTGCCGTAACTTTTTCAACTGTATGTGTTCCGTCGCTTACAGTAAGCTTAACCTGTGCAATTCCGAGGTTATCAGTTGCAATACCTGAGAAAGTAAAGGTTCCGTCAGCATTATTTATGTAATAGAACGGTTTTCCGTCACCTGTTGTACCGTCCTTATAAGCTGTGTAAGAAGATGTGTCTTCAACTGCAGGATTATTTGATTTTGGTTTTGTATTATCAAAAGTAACTGCAAAAAGGCTTACATCAGAATAATTGCCTGCATAGTCATAAATGCGGGCATAGACAGTACCGCTCTTTGTGAATTTAGCCTTATCAATTGTAAATGAGGCGCTTCCGTTAGATACGGCTGCTTTATTTGCATCAGTTTCTGTATCAGAAGTAAGCTGTGAATATGCATTTACATAAACTTTGGAAATACCGCTTTCTGCATCAGCTACAAAGAAAGTTACAGCAGCATCTTTAGTTCCGTTTGAATAATAAGGAGAACTTTCTGAAACAACGCTTCCTCCTACTTTTACAGAATCTGCAGTAAGTTCAGGGGCTGTTGTATCAATATACCATGGGCCGATTTTTCCTGAAGCAGAATTTCCAGCATTGTCAGTAAGTTTAATCCAGACATAAGAAGTACCAGAAACAATATTTTCTGCAGTACCAGAGAATGATGTAGTACCCGCAAACTGTTTCCAGGCTGCAGAGGCTGCAGGAAGTGTTGAAGAAGAACTTACAATATATTCAACAGAAGCAATACCTGTTCCGTTATCACCATCAGAAGCAGTTCCTTTAAGCGGAAGTGAATTAGTTTTGTACCAGGTTTTTCCATTGATTGTAACCGGAGTTGTTCCCTGTATTGATGCTACCGGATCCTCGGAGAATACAGGAGAAGTTGTATCTACAGAAACCGTAATTGTCTGTGTAGAAGATTTATCAGTAGAATCGACTGCCTTAATCTGGAAAGTATGCTTTCCGTCTGCAACATAATTTGTCTTGGAAGCGTTTGCAGTTCCTGTTACAAAGGCATAAGACCAGCTGTTAGCCTGATTTTCTTTTGTGAATGAAGAAATATCAACATTATAAGCTTTGTTTTCATTTGAAGTATCAATAATCTGGAGGGATTTAATACCGTTAACATCCCCTGCATTTCCAGAGAAAGTAAAGCCCTCTTTTGTAATTTCTGCAGTAGAAGCTGCAGTTAATGCAGGATTTCCTGTATCAACACCGGCATAGAAAGTTCCTGTTGAAGCAGTGCGTAAATCCTTTCCTTCCGACCAGGTTGAGTCAAATACGTCAAATTTAACACCATAAATTCCCTGAACGGCTTTTCCGTTTTCAGCAGGAAGGGCATATTTTATCTTATATGAAGTTCTGTAATTTGAAGCAGCTTCGTAAATTGTTTCAGTCTTAATCTGTGTTCCGTCTTCACTGTAGAGGGTTGCTGTAACTTTTGCAATTCCATCATCATCTGTAATTGTTCCTGTAATTACGTTACTTGCAGAATCTGTAAATACATTCGAAGAAGAAAGATTTGCAGCGTCAGTTCCTGATACATCTGCATTTGTAAGCGTAATCTGAGGAGTGTCAGTTTCCTGTTTAATGATATAGGCTTCTGTATTGTAAACTGTTGTATCTGTAGAACCCTTATTTCCTACTTCATCTGTCGCAGTAACCTTAATTACAATTTCTTTTCCGTCTGTATAAGAAGTTGTATCAATTGCAGGATTGAACTGGGTTATATTGCCGAGAGAAACAGCACTTCCGGCCTTAACACCGTCAACATAAACTTCGTATGAAACATCTTTAAGGTTAGTTTCTGTAATGTTACCCTGAACTTTTATTGTTCCGTTAAGATATGTCTTTCCGTCTTCAACACCGGTTATTGAAGTATAATCTGCACCGTCAGCGTAAGGACTTACAGAAGTAATCGTTACAACAGGTTTTACAGCATCAACATGAAGCGAAATCTGATTCTGAGTCTGACCGCCGCTCTTGTTCTTTGCAGTAAATTTGACTGTATAGAAATAAGCCTTTCCGCATTCAGATGTAAGCTTTATCTGACTGTAGTTACTTACATCACTCAGCTTAAAGTTATGTGTATATTCATAATCTCCGTCACTGTTTTTACCAGCAGAAGAAAGGTCAACACTCTGAGTAAAAGTTCCGTCAATTTTATTACCGCTTGTTTCATCTTTAACAGTTACTTCAATGTCAAGCGAAGCAAGTTCAAGATCTGTCTGTGTAACTTTAACTGCAAAAGCAGCATCACCGGAAACAGCAAGATATGCCTGGTCTGTAATACCTGAGAAATCAATTTCCGGCGGATTTGTAGAAGCAGAACCGATAAATCCATAGTGATTCTTCTGTGAAAAATAAGCACCGTCCTGATCTGTACCGGTTGCAGCAACAAGATAATAATTGTTGATAGAAATGGCAGAAGTAATCTTAGTATTATATGTATAATTTGCAGAAGAACTGTCTTTTGATTCTTCATTTGAACCGACAAGTGTCCAGCCTGCAACAGCAGATTTGCCGTCTGAATCAACAGCAGTACCGTTTGAAACTTCAGTAACAAGAGTATTGATAAATTTATCAGCCTCAACTGCACTGACAGCGGTTTCAAGTTTACCTAAGTCATAAATCCATACTTTGATGGTTGAAGGTTCAATATTTGTCTCGTTTTCACCGGCCTGTGCAATTACTGTAAGACCGGAATTCTTTGCAGCTGTATTCGAACCAAAGTTTGCACTGCTGATATCGCCTGATGTAATATCAAGACCTGAAATCTGATAAGTAGGGTCAGCATTTGGATTGAGGGAGAAAGAAAGCAGATCAGTAGCGGTATCTACGATTACTCCTTCAAGAGCAGTACGCACGTTTTCGCAGGTATCAGAAACAACGCCTGTTGTAAGGGCACCTGTTTTTGTACCGTTTAAAATATTCATAAAGTCAGAACCACCAAGACCGCGACCCGTAGTTCCACTTAAATAGTCATTGTAAACACTGTCATTAAGGAATACTTTTGTTGTTTCATTACCTGTTGTAGTGTTGATTTTTTCTGAAGGGTCAGTATAAACTTTTGCATTATCTGTAAGGATTACTGTTGTCTTAAAAGGTTTTGCAGTCGAAGTATCAGTAATATCCTCACCGTAAATCTTCCAGTAATTCGAATTTTTAGTATTGGATGAAGCAGCATTTTTTATATAGCGGGCAAATTCAACTGCAGAAGTACCGGAAGTATCAACCTCTGCTTCAGAGAAAACATTTGGAGAAACAGAAGAAACATCATCTTCAGAAGCATAAACTTTTGCAGTCATTCCTACTTTATGTTTATCTGCAATAGTTCCTGAAACGGTAAAAGATGAACCGTATTTTTTTGTATTATAAGTTCCTGCATTAACATCAGAAAGTTTTACGCCAGGTGCACTTACGACAAACACAGGAGCAGTGTTATCAATATCAAATGCACGGCTGAAAGGTCCTGTTGAATGGCCTGCGTTATCAGTTACCGTAACTTCAGCTGTATAAGTTCCGTCAGGGAACTGCCAGCCATTGTACGCCGCATATTTTACTTCATCATAGTCATTAAGGGTAATTTTCCAGGATTTTGAACCTGAAACCTCTGCTTCATAAGGGCCGAAAGAAAGAGATTCGTCTGAAGTACGGAATACTACCGAAACTGATTTAACGGATTTATCATCTTCACAATTTCCGGCAAGAACGAAAGAGCCGCGGATTACAGCAGATTCAGGCGGATAGGTAATTCCAAGTTTAGGTGCCTGGGTATCAACCGATTCTCCAAGACCGACATTACAGGTTGTAGAAAGCAGGATAAGGCCTGCTGACGCTAAAACCGATAACAATGCTCTTAAACTTTTTTTCATAAAATCTCCTTTTTTCTATGAAGCAATAAAACTTTTTGTTATATTCAAACATCTAGTATAAACCCCAATTCTTAAAATAACCTTAAATTTCGTTGATTTTATACATAATCTTCAGCTTCTTTTCAGGTACAGGACACAAAAAAAAGCTGCCCGTAACCCCTTTAGATTATCTGTACCGCTTTTATACGGCACAAAAAGTCCAGAAGTTTCAGGCAGCCTTTCGTGCTGTTTTCTAAAAACTTAAGCTCTTAGAAATGCTGTTTTTTTATACTAGAATACGTTTACACGCAGACCAAGAGAAATCTGCGGAATAAGGTTTTCTACATCGTCACCGCCGATATCTGACGGGATGAACCAGAGCTGACCTTCAGTGTAGAGCGCAATTGTTCTGAACATCTTCTGCTTTGCGAAAGTAACGCGAGGGAACTCTAACTGAGCAAGAAGTGCTGAAAGAATCTGCGGCTTTCCTGAACCTGAATAGTCAAATCTTGAGAAGTTTGCACCAATCGTTACGTTTGCAGACAGCCATTCATAGTCACGTCCAAGGAAGTACATGAACGGAATGTAAGCAACGTTTGCAAGAATCTTCATACCGATTACGTTGTCACCACCGTAACGTCTTTCTGAAGTCTGGAACATATTCCACTGAGCTTCAGTGAACTGTCCCCACTGCATCTGGAGACGAACGTTATCATCAAAGAATGAAAGTCCGACACCAATATCGAATAATGTAGCGCCCCAGAAATGCCAGTCAAGGTAGAGGCCCTGAATGAATGCAGGAACTTCGTAGCTTGCTTTATCACCCTTACGCAATGCGAGGGTAACATTTTTAAGGGCAACGTTATCATGGGCAAGACCGGAGAAGTCAAGGCTCTGGTTAAAGTGTCCGCCTTCACCCGGGCTGATAAGACGGATTGTAGGTTTAGTCTTATCTACCTGAACAATAGTTCTTGTTACGGCCTTTTCTCCGTTTTTCATTGTGGCGCGGACAAGAAGGAAGTGATAGCCTTCAGCGATATCTTCATTTTCAACACGGTAGCGCCATTTTCCTGCAGTAGAAACTTCAGTAAATGATTTACCGTTATTGAATGAGATTTCAACTTTTTCTACAGATTTTGCATCAACTGCTGCCCTTCTTTCTTTTGGAGCACCCTTAGCCTTTGCAGCAAGAAGTTCTTCTTCTGCAATTGCATAACCGGCATTACCCTGAATATAAGGACGTTCGATTGCAAAGTCGCCGTATGTAAAGTTATCAATTGTTACCCATGGACCGATTGAACTGTAATTTATGTACTGTTCGTTCGACATGATTGTAGTAACGTTTGCAAGATTAGCCTTAACCTGAATCTTGTGCTGTCCTTCTGTAATGAGCTGAGGATTGAGCTGGAACTTAAAGTATCCGCTTGGGCTCATTGTTGCAGTAAGGATATTTTCTTCATCAAGGCTGATATTCTTACCGTCAAGGAGAAGTTCAAGGTTTTCAATATTGATTTCACTTACAGCAGTACCGTAGATATTGAATACACCCTGTACAAATTCTCCGTTGAGAGGATAAAGCAGGTCAACCTTTGCCATAGCAGCCTTTTTGTTAAGCTGTACATTGCGTGATACACGTGTGATGTTGTCTGCAGCATCGTGACCTGTAAGTTCAACGTTATAGAATCCGTTATCAAGTGAAGAAAGATCGATTGATTCTGTAATGATTTCACCCGGAGTAAGGTCAATGCGGGCAAGTTTAGGATTTACAGTCTTTCCTTCAAGTGAGCGGATTGTAATGTAAAGTTTTTCAAGACCGATATTATCTGTTGTCTGACCTGAGAAGAAGAGCATTTTTGTAGTCTTGGAATCATCAAGAGGAAGTTCAAGGTCAATCTGAGGCGCAGTATTATCAATGTTAATAAGTGATGAATAAAGACCTTCAATACCAAACCAGTCAACTACCTTTAAGAATACTACATGAGTTCCGTCCTGAACTACGCGTGAATCGAATTCATAAGCCCAGTTAGAACGTTCATTTTCATGAGCAAAGTTTCCTGTAGCTTCATTATAAGTATTTCCGTTATCAACAGAGATATAAACCTTGCTGATACCGTTCTTATCTGTTGCATTACCTGTAAGTTTTACCCAGCCGCGTACTGTTTCATCAATCGGAGGAGTTTCAACAGCACCCTTAGGCTCTTCAAGGGAAATCTTAAAGTTGCGTACAAATTCAGGGCCTTTTACGCCGTTAAGGTCTTCTGCGTAAACAGTTACTGAATGTTCGTTGTCTTTCATTGAAGAAAGCGGTACGTCAATTGAGAAGCTTGTTCCGAACTCTTCAGAAGAAAGCCTGTATTCGCCGTTATCAATCTTGTAATAAACCTTAGAAGGACCGTCATCATCAATTACAACGCCTGAAATTACAAAGTCAGTTGTAATTACGGCATCTTCTTCCGGCAGGTGAACTTCTGCAACCGGAAGGTCAGATTTCTGGTCAATAATAAAGTCCCACTTGCGGACTGTAGCAGTATTTCCGATTTCATCATAGAAATTGAATACCATAAGATCGTTAATCGGCTTATCCTTTGTACCTACATGAGTTACAACGAGAGGTCCGAGAGGAACATCTACAGGCTCAGGGGCTGTCTTTCCAGTCTTAGGTGCAACATATTCTGCCCTGCTTAAATGTCCGTCTTTATCTGAAACGAGGAAAGCAATAAGGTTTTCACCGTTTACGACATCTTCTGCCACAGGTTCAATTACCATTACATCAGGTTCAACATTATCTTTCTGGATAACTGTCTGTGTATATGTGTATTTTCCTGCAGCATCTTTAGCGCGTACGTTTACAGGAATAAGTCCGTCATCATATGTATCAAGTGACAGGGCTGCTGTATAACCAGAACCGCCTGCCTTGGCAAGATTCCAGCTTTCACCGTTATCAAGGGAATATTCAACGCTTACAATTCCGTTTGTATCAGAAGCAGTTACGTTGAGCGTTGTATTTTTCTTAACCCATTTATGAGGTGCAGGATCTACAATCTGTACGGCAGGAGCAGCATCATCAGCAAGGAGTGTAACCTGTGCAGATGTAAAGCTGATACCCTGACTGTCAGTTACTTTTACTGCAACATTCTTGTAAAGACCTTCTTTTTCTGCAATTACATAAACGAAATTACCGTCACAGTGAACTGAAAGTCCCGGCTGTGCAGAAGCAAAGGCTGCAGTAACAGGTGCCATAACATTTGCAAAAGCACCGAAGTTTACGCCTGTCTTAAGTACATAGCGGGCATTCTCCTGGTCATAAGGAGTATCTGCTGAAGGAGCCCAGTAAACCTTTCTTGAATTATCAATGAGTGAAGAATCCCTTTCGCGTACAACTGCAATTGTTCCTTTGTAAGAAGCACTTCCCTGAGCAGTATCTGCAGTAACATTAATTGTATTGAGGCGTACAGGAAGATTATTAAGAGGAATTTCTGCTTCATAGTGAGTAGAATCAACCTGCTTTAAGCCCTTTGCATCGATTTTACCAGACTGTTTTTCATCACCGCCCGGGATTTTATCTCCTGAAATTGTCCAGTTAAGGGCTGTTACAGGGAAGTCAGATACAACTGAAACAAGAGCCTTAACATTTGAATTACCTCTTGGAAGAGCAACATGCATTCCGCTTGCATAGTCTTTATCACCTGTGCGGGTAATGAATACCTTTGCAGAACCAGGCTTTTTAGTCTGATAAGAAGAAATTACCTTTCCTGCTCCGTCTTTTACAGAAACAGTCGGAGAACCTGCAGGGAGGTCAGCACGGTAATAAGTTCCGCCGAAGTCAGAAGTTTTTACCTGAGAAGTAATTACATAATAAACATCAACTGCATCAATCCATGTATAGGCAGGTTTAGCAGGAACAGGAGCTTTTTTACCGTCAGCACCCTTTGCAGGAAGCGGCGGAAGTTTTCTGATTTTTACAGAACCTGCAGCCTCTTTTCCGTTGTTTGCTACAACTTCAATTACATGAAGACCGTTTTCAAGGTTTGCAGGATCAAGTTCAAAACTAAAGTTTCCTGTCTTTGCAGGAAGACTTTCAAAATCACCGAATTTTACTGAGCCTGCGCCAGAAACAAGGTCCTTTACCTTCGGATCATATGCGGCAGGAACAGAGATGATTCTGTAGCCTAATGAGGTAAGCGCTGTACCTGAAGTTACAGAACCGGTTACCTTGATTTTATTAAACGGAACAATACCGCCCTCTTCGTCATAAACAATTTCAACATTCTCCTCAGTCTGGTCAACCGTAACAGACGGAGCCGGTGAGTCTGAATGGAAAATGAGAGGCTGGCTTTCGTAAGCAAGATTATCCTGAGAAATGATGCGGACCTTAACCGGAGAAGAAGCCCCGATAGATTCAGTTGCACGGAGAGTTACAGTGTGCTCGTTATATTCAATTGTGGCAAACGGAGTTGATGGAGAAAGTGAAGCACTCTTGATTACTCCGCCTGTAAAATATCCTGTTACAGGATGTTCAGGGTCATTGATGATGTCACCGTTTTCACTTACGCGGCTGTCGTCAAAAACAACCTTAGGAGCTTCAGCAGAAATGTCAGTAATATCCTGAACATTGATTACAGTCTTCTGCTGTGAAGTGCGGTTATAAATATCACTTGCAGTTACAGTAAGCGATAATGCACCCCAGGCAATGTCATCACCTGACAGAGGAATGCTTACAGGTACAGTTTTTTCTCCGCCTTTGAGCGTTACTGAACCGGTTTTACTTCCGTTTTCACCCCAGTTAAGCTGCCAGTCTACAGATGCAATTCCTGCATCAGAAGACACTGAAGTTTCATATTTAGGATTAGCTTCAGGATGAACTTTTATGCCTGTAAACGCAGCTTCACCTGCAATTTTTGCTTCAGCAAATACAGGAACTTTTCCTTTAGACTTGAAAGAAGCTGTTACAGGATTTCCCTTTACACCGTATTTATCAATACCTGTTACAGTAACAGTATGATTTCCGGCAGCAAGGTCTGCCTCTTCAGAAAGAAGGGCATAGAAAACACCCTGAGATTCAAGAGTTTTTGTTTCGCCGTTATCAAGTTTATATTCAATTGATGCAACAGCATCATCATCTTTTACAATACCGCGGAGGAATACAGTGCCGGCATCTCCGTCAACAAGACCTCCCTGTGCAGGATATTCGATTGTAACTACAGGCTTGTCTGCTTCCTGGTTGAGGGGAATAACGCGTTTTACTGTTACAACGTTTCCTACAGTGTCTGTTGCAGTTACTGTGAATTCAACATTCTTCGAAAGACCGGTTGAATCGATTTCTTTATACCAGTAAGGGTTTCCCGGTGTAAGTTCAAATTCTCCGCTCTGAGTTCCGCAGGTCCAGGTAAGTTTCTGAACGCCGATAACATCCTTTGCAAAACCTGCAACGCCAAAATGACCGTTCTGGGCTTCACCTTCAGGCGGATAGACAATTTTAACATCAGGTTTTGTATTATCAATAAAGTACAGATATGAGTTATATCCCACAGAGCCCATTTTATCTGTAGCCTTGAACCAGCAGACAGCAGCTCCGTCCGGAGATTTACTTGTGTTCAATGGAAGTTCGAAAGTACAGATTCCTGTCTTTTTGTCTGTCTTAAGTTTTACATCAAGGAATTCTTTTCTGCCGTCAAGGGAATACTGAAGGGTTTTAATTCCGTTACCGTCAGAAACAGTTCCTTTTAAAGTGATTTTTCCAGAAACAAGTTCTCCCAGCGCATGATTTGTAACTTCTGTTACAGGCAGACGGCGGTCAAGGTTCCAGGTTACATAAGCCTTTTTATTCGGCTTATTCTGAGAAGAAAGTCCGTTGATATCAATACCGTACACTTCGATTGTGTGAGGACCTTCCGTAAGTTCAGTTGTATCAAGATAGTATGACCAGAATTCTTTTCCGCTTGTCTTTACAGGTTCTGCACCGTCAAGTACAAGCCATACTTCGTCTACACCATCATCATCAATACAGGTTCCGACAATGTTAAGGTTACCCGGAACACGCATGTTTTTAATCGGGTTTGTAATACCTGAAATTGTGTAATCTGAATCAGGATCGATATAGATATTGTAAGGACCACCAACAGTCTTGTTACCGCCTTTATCTTCTACAGTAGCAAGGACATTGTATTTTCCTTCTTTCTTTTTATCGATATCAAACTGTTCCTGCCAGCTGTCCATTGAAGCAACTTCGCGTTCTTCGATATCGCCCTTACCGTGAGCAAATACTGAACTGACCAGAACTAATGAAGCTAAAATGAATAAACCCTTCTTTTTCATTTTTTACCCTCTTTTTATTCATCACAATTTTTATAATCAAAATCCATTATAACAAAATATTAATTAAATGCAAATTCCGTTATAAACAGATAGCTTGACTTTATATTATCGGCACCTTGTCCCATTTTAACAACTATACTTTGGAGAAATTCGACTTTTTAAATGAAAAAAAGGCTGTTTTCGTTAGCAGTTGAGGCCGTTTGAATGCTACAATATCAGGGAAACCTGATTTCCCGTTTACTTACAGATCATATAGAGGGGCATTCATATGGACGAAAAAATTGAAACGCTTCAGAAGATGATTGACTCAAGCTCAAACATCGTATTTTTCGGAGGTGCAGGAGTAAGCACTGAAAGCGGAATTCCTGACTTCAGAAGCCAGGACGGACTTTACAGACAGCAGTGGAAATATCCGCCGGAAACGATTATAAGCCGAAGTTTTTTTGACACCAATACAAAAGAATTCTACCGCTTTTACCGTGAAAAACTGATAATAAAAGATGCAAAGCCGAACATTACTCATATTAAGCTGGCGGAACTTGAAAAAGCAGGAAAATTAAAAGCAGTCGTTACCCAGAATATTGACGGACTTCACCAGAAAGCAGGAAGCAAAACCGTTTATGAACTGCACGGAAGTACGCTCAGGAACTACTGCATGAACTGCCACAAGTTCTATGATGACAGTTTTATTCTTGAAAGTGCTTCTTCCCCGGATACACTGCCCCGCTGCGAATGCGGAGGACTTGTTAAACCTGATGTTGTTCTTTACGAAGAAGGACTTGATGACAATGTTGTAAACGGAGCATTAAAGGCGATAGCTGAAGCAGACATGCTCATAATCGGCGGGACATCACTTGTTGTCTATCCTGCAGCAGGTTTTATCCGCTACTTTAAAGGTGACCACCTGGTAATGATAAACAAAAGCGAAACCCAGGCAGATGAAATGGCAGATCTGGTTTTACATCAGGGGCTGGGATCGGTATTTGAACAGATACGGGTATAAAATCAACGGGCTCCCGGCGCGAACCCTGCTCAAAAAAAGGCTGTCTTGAAGCTGGCGCTGACCAAACCGCGCTTCGCTTGTGCAGAATTTTTTTTGAGCAGGAACCTCGCCTCCGCCCGCTCCGTTATATCTGTAAATCAGTTCAACTGCCGCTCCCGGCTGAAACTCAGGAGAAAGGGGCGTCTTTAAGCTGGCGCTGACCGGGGGCGCGGGGCCGTTAGCTCTTTAAGTGAATACTACTTATTTATTAAATCGAACAGGCGGTTGAAGTCATCCTTGCTGAAATATGAGATTTCAATTGCGCCTTTTTCGTAGGAACCTTTAATCTGAACCTTTGTTCCAAGTTTTTCGATAAGCTTTGTTTCTACATCGATTAAATCAGGATCACGGGTTGGTGCAGTTGAAGTCTTTTTTGCTTCTTTAGGCTGAGGATTATTGATTTCGCCTGCGAGAACTTCTGCCTGATGAACTGAAAGCTGCTGTCCGGTAATCTTACCGAAAAGAATCTGCATGTTCATCTTGTCTTTTACCATAAGAAGGGCACGGGCATGTCCTGCAGTTATTTTACCGCTGATAAGCGCATTCTGAATGTCTTCTGGGAGTTTTAAAAGGCGGATTGCGTTTGCAACTGTTGCACGGTTTTTACCGACTTTCTGTGCTACTTCTTCCTGCTTTAAACCGCCGAGTTCCATCAGTTTGTAATAAGCCTTGGCTTCTTCAACAGGATTAAGGTCAGCACGCTGGATATTTTCAATAAGGGCTACTTCAAGTTTTTTCTGCTCACTGTAAGCTGAAAGCTGTACAGGAATTTTTGTAAGACCTGCAAGTTTTGAAGCTCTTGTACGGCGTTCTCCGGCAATTATATAGAAAGTTCCGTCTTTTGCGTCTTCAATCGTAACCGGCTGGATAACTCCGTTCTCTTTAATGGAATCAGAAAGTTCCTTAAGTTTTTCTTCGTCAAATTCAACGCGCGGCTGATGCGGATTAGGCTTTAAAAGCTCGGGATTTACCCACAGGCGTCCGTTTTCATCCTGCTCAATACCTGCAGGAAGATCAGATTTTTTTGAAGAACCTGAGTGTTCAGAGGCTTTTTTAAGGGCAGGTTTTACAGGAGCCTCAGCTGTTTTTTCTGTTGAGCTTTCTGCTTCAGCTTCCTTTTCTGTATTTTTAGACAAAGTGCCCGGGATAAGGGACTCAAGCCCGTGTCCAAGACCAAACTTTTTAGCCACGGCGGATTACCTCCTGTGCAAGTTTTTCATAACTTTTTGCACCGACACATTCCGGATCATACAGACAGATCGGTTCTCCATGAGAAGGAGCTTCTGAAAGTCTGACATTACGCGGAATAATTGTATTAAAAACAACATCCTTAAAGTATGCCTGTACCTGACGCACAACATCCTGGGCAAGACGGGTACGGCTGTCATACATGGTAAAGAAAATTCCCCCGATTACGAGGTTCGGGTTAATTGACTTCTGAACTTTCTGAACGGTTGAAAGAAGAAGAGAAATACCTTCAAGGGCGAAGTATTCACACTGCATAGGAACCATAACTGAATCTGCAGCGGCAAGACCGTTGAGGGTGATAATACCTAATGAAGGCGGACAGTCAATAATAATAAAGTCGTATTTGTCTTTTAACGGGGCAAGAGCGTTTTTGAGGAAGTATTCACGGTTTTCCTGGTCTACAAGTTCGATTGCAGCACCTGAAAGGTCGTTGTCTGCACTGATTGCATCGAGATTTTCAACAGGAGTATGTCTGACTGCTTCATCAACAGTGCACATTTCAGCCATCAGTTCATAAATTGTAGGCTTTCCTTTTTCAATGCCTACACCGCTGGACATGTTTCCCTGAGAGTCAAAATCAACAAGCAGAACTTTTTTGCCTGCACGTGCAATGTAAGCACCAATATTGATTGCAGAAGTTGTTTTGCCAACGCCACCCTTCTGATTAACAAAAACAATAATTTTTCCCATATAAATAATATATCGGAAAAAGAGGTTTTAAATATAGTACTCTGAGAAACTTTTTTTTGTTTCACGACTTGTAATTTTGCGCTAGAATAGCCGTATGATTTTATCTGCAACACTTTCAAAACCGGTAAAAAACATTGAAGAACTGACCGGAAAAAACTATACACGCATAAAAATAAGAATTTCTCCGGCTTCAGCAAAGGAAAACATCTGGTTTCTGGAAATGTACACAAAAACACAGGTTTTTCACCAGAAGATGAATGAAAAGGAAGTTGAAGATTACATAAATAAAGCCGTTCCTGCGCTTTTTAAAAGCTGCGTTTCAAGGACAGAAGATAAAGAAATTACTCTTCTGGCAAATAAAAAGGGGAAAGTAACCAGGCTTGAAAAAACACTTAAATCCGCGTTACCGGCCGCCGCGGAAACACCACAGCGAAGCGAGGAGTTGCAGCAAGGACGGGACGGCAGTTCACTGCCGGAACGCCATGAAATTTATTCTCCAATGGATAAGCTTTTTTCGCCGGCCTTGAACAGAAAAAAACAATACCTTATTCCAGAGGGAAAACCCGTTCCTTTTATGGTAAGGCTTGGAATAATGACGGCTGAAGGAAAAGTCATCGCCTCAAAATATCAGAAATTCCGCCAGATTAACCGCTTTCTGGAAATTATCGACGAAACTGCACGGCAGTTACTTTACAGGAGTGGAAACGGTCCAGTAAGTATTGTAGATTTCGGCTCAGGAAAAAGTTACCTCACCTTTGCAGTTCATTATTACTTTACGGAAATCTGCAAAAGAAAAAACATGATTTTCGGACTCGATTTAAAAAAAGATGTAATCGATTACTGCTCTCGAATTGCTGAGGAACTTCATCTAGAAAACCTCACTTTTGCAACAGGAGATATTGCAGAATTTACAGAAGAAAAATCACCCGATATTGTAATCACTCTTCATGCCTGCGACACAGCAACTGACTATGCATTGAATTACGCTGTAAGGCACCACGCCACTGCGATTTTAAGCGTTCCCTGCTGTCAGCACGAAATTAACAGCCAGTTAAAAAAGAAGGCAGAGGATATTGAAGACGGTATTGCAGGTGAAAGTCCTTTTAATCCGCTTTTAAAATACGGACTAATAAAGGAAAGGTTTTCTGCCCTCGTAACTGATGCCGTAAGGGGAGAACTTCTCGAGAAAGCGGGCTACAGGGTGCAGATGCTTGAGTTTATTGATGACAGCGGAAGTCCTAAAAATTTAATGATAAGGGCCGTAAAGAAAAACATAAAAGGCTTTAACTGGAATGATCAGTTCCACGGAGTAACCGATGAGTGGGGAAAACCTGTTAAATCAGAAGATAATGCGGGCAAAAAAAATGAGCCTGACCTTCCCCTCTTAAATGCTTTAGGGGTCAGTCAGACTCTTTATAACCTGCTTAACAGCGACTAGTCTTTTTTAGTAAGTGCGCCGTTTTCAAAAATCATGTTAGCGGCGTCGAGGTATTTTGCAGGGATTTCGATTCCGCAGTTTTTAGCAGCGTCAAGGTCAATGAGAAGGTCTGAATCTTCAGGTTCTGTCATGAAGCGTACAGGAATTTCTGAAGGAGCTTTTCCATTTAATACCTGGAGTACGATTTCACCTGTTGCCCTGCCTGCCTTGTAGTAGTTAAAGCCTGAAGCAATGAGACAGCCGCCTGACATTGCGCCTGTTACATCACCTGAGAAAATCGGTTTTTTAGCTTTCTCAAATACCTGGATAAGGCTTGCAAGTGCACTGAAAACTGTGTTGTCTGTTGTAAGGTAGATTCCGTCAACTCTGTCTACGATTGTTTCTGCAGCCTGTTTTACTTCGCTTGAGTTTGTGATTGCCTGAGTTACAACCTTGATTCCGAGTTTTGCGCAGGCATCTTTTACCAGTTCAAGTGAAGATACTGAGTTTGCTTCGTTTGATGTGTAGATATAGCCGAGGGTATTGATTCCGGCAATTTCTTTAAAGAGTGCAATGTGCTGGTCTGTAGGAATTGCGTCACTCATACCTGTAACGTTTCCTTCTCCGTGTTCAAGAGTTGTTACAAGTTTAGCACCGAGCGGGTCAGTTACTGTTCCGAAAATAACAGGAATGTCTTTGATTGTGTTTGCAAGAGCAAGGGCTACAGGAGTTGCAATTCCAACTGCAGCATCAACGCCGTCGTCCTTATATTTTAAGGCAATCTGAGAAGCGATGTTTACGTCGCCGTTTGCATTCTGTAAATCATACTCTGCATCAACACCATTTTCTGTAAGATAGTCGATTACGCCCTGTTCAACTGAGTCAAGGGCTGCATGCTGAACGATTTTTGCAATACCGATTTTTACTTTTTTGTCTGTTCCCTTCTTTTTTGAGCATGAAGCAAATCCAAAAATTAAAGCAGCAGCGCTAAAAGCAAAAACAACTTTTGATAATTTCATAATAACTTTCCTCCTGATAAACAGAAAAAAACAATCAACTGCCCTCCTTATACGGAAAAAGACAGGCCTTAATTTCTGCTTTCAGTTCAATGTTACTATGGATAGAAACACATGTCAACTCTTTTTTACTGAAGGATTAAATTATCGTTTGCGGCGCGGATTTTACGGAACTGTTCAATCAGAGAATCCATTGTAAGCTTCTTTTTTTCTTCGCCTGCAACGTCAAGAATGATGTTTCCCTTGTGCATCATAATAAGACGGTTGCCGTAGTCAAGGGCGTGCTGCATGTTATGTGTTACCATCATGGTTGTTAGTCCAAGCTCGCGGGTGAACTTAAGGGTGAGCTGCATTACAAGATCAGCATTAGACGGGTCTAAGGCGGCCGTATGTTCATCAAGCAGGAGAAGGTCCGGCTTACTCATAACTGCCATCAGAAGGGTAAGAGCCTGTCTCTGGCCGCCTGAAAACTGTTCAACATTGTCGTTGAGGCGGTTTTCAAGTCCCATGTTAAGTTCTTTAAGGCGTGTTTTAAAAGTTTCCCTGAGCTTATTGTTGAGGGAAATACGCAGGCCTTTGTTTCCCTTTTTGCTGCAGATTACCATGTTGTCTTCAAGTTTCATTTTTCCGGCAGTTCCAAGCAAAGGGTTCTGAAAAATTCTTCCGATAAAGCGGGCTCTTTTATACTCGCTTTCGCCGGTTATATCCCTGACATTTCCGTTTTCTTCCCTGTCAAAAAGAATTTTTCCGGCGGTCGGTTTTAGGGTTCCGGCAATTACGTTGTAAAGAGTTGATTTACCTGCCCCGTTCGAGCCGATTACTGTCACAAAATCGCCGCGGTTTATCTTTAAGTTAATTCCTGACAGGGCTGTATTTTCATCAGGTGTATGAGCATTAAAAGTTATTCCAATATTCTGTAATTCAAGCATTCTGTCCTCCAGTAAAATGTTCGCTTAAGCGGATGTGCATTAATACACAAGAGCGCAGTTTTGTCACATCAGCAGCCCGCAGCCGGGCGCTTAAGATGCTCTTTCAGATACGCAGTGATATTCGTATTTGAAATAATAAGACAGATAATGATTAAAATGCCTGTAATGAGCTTTAAATCATTTGGCCCGAGTCCGACTGCATTTCCGTAACGGCGGGCAAAATACATCAGCGCGCGGTAAAGAATTGATCCCAGAATAACGCGGAAGGTCTGCCAGCCGATTTTATTTGACCTGATTAAAAATTCACCGAGCATCAGCGACGCAAGTCCTGAAACTACAACACCCGTTCCGCTTCCTACATCTGCGAACCCCTGGTACATTGCAAAAAGTGCACCTGAAAGCGCTGCAAGACCGTCCCCAAAACAGATTCCTACGGTTCTTACAAAGCGGGGATCTACTCCCTGGCTTATAACCATCTGAGGATTTGAGCCTAACGCTCCCATTGTAAGTCCGAAGTCAGTTGTGAAAAAGGTATTCAAAAGGAAAGTCAGAACTCCTGCAAAAATCACCATAAAAATAACGATTGACCAGTCGCCGAAAGCAGGAAATGCTGCAGAAAGCGTCTTGAAAATTGTATTTTCACGGAGCAGCGAAACATTCGCGTGATTTGACATAATTCTGAGATTAACTGAGTAAAGCATTGTCATTACAAGAATACCGGCCAGAAGGTCAGGAATCCTTAACTTTGTGTAAACAAGGGTTGTTATCATGCCGGCAAGAATTCCGCCAGCAAATGCAAGGACAAGGGCTGTCTGAGGTGAAATGTGATGCGTAAGGCAGGCGGCAAGAATACACGCCCCCATCGGGAAAGAGCCGTCTACTGTCATGTCACAGAAGTTTAAGACGCGGAAAGTCATGAACACGCCTAAAACCATAATTCCGTAAATTAATCCTTCAATTAAAATTCCTGATACCATTTTTCTTTTCCTGTATTTTTATTATCTAAAAACAGAGCCTCTGATTCTTTTTACATTCCGGGCCCGTCCAAGCGAGAAGGTTCTCTCTTCATGCTCAGGTTCTACCGACATGTGAACAACACTGTCGAGCTGGTTTTTCTCTACTCCTAAAGGTGTTCCGACAATTACGGCGATTCCGCCTGGAGCATTTTTATCATCAAACTCAAGTTCGAGCATCATGTTCTGGGTAATTGCACTTTCTGCTACATGAACTTTTCCCTGATAGTCCATTCCGTTTGCCTCAATCTGCTCAAGTTTTATGCTGTCTGCATTAAGCTGGGCAGAAGTCAGAATGATTTTCCGGTTGATACGGATTAAAAGCCCTTCTTTCTGCTCAGGTGTAACCGCCATTTTTTCAAGCAGACCGCGGAGCATGTCAAAATGAGCCTTTCTTTCTTCATCAGTAGTCAGAGTTGTGCTTTCCTCATTTTCGTACGGCTGGGCATCTTCAGTAAATGCATTTCCCCTGAGCTGCATTGTACCTCCGCCTAAAAGGGCACTGCCGGCACTTGTATTGACTTCAAACACAGGGAAAAGCGGTCCCGTAATCTTTTTATGCGGTTCCTGTACACTTCCGATAAAATCAAGTCCGCTCTGTTTTATCAGTGCTTCAGCTTCATCATCTCCTGTAAGGTCAAGCAGAAAAACTCCGGTCGCAATTGTCTGATAAATATGCGGAAGAATTACAGGATTATTTTCTATAAGAACAGAACTCTTTTCATCAACCTTAAGAACATATCCCTTAAAAAGACTTGCCGAAGAATAAGAATTACTCCAGTCCTCTACGCTGACCTTTAAGTTTTCAGGCACACCCCAGGCACAGAATTTTTCTAAAAGTGCGTAAATATCTGAAGTCTTTAAATGAGAATCAAAAGCCCTCATTACAGATTTGCGCGAGATTTCAAAAACTGCAGCCGTATCAAACTGCTTAAGGTCTAAAAAGAGCATAAGCGGAAGCAGTTCTTTAAGTTTAAGCCCCGGAAAAACCGTAACGTTAAAGCCCGCATCAATATTGAGAACTTTAAGATTCTCTTCTGTTACTGCGGTCTTAGAAGCAGAGGCACTTCCCTTTACATAGACAGTTTCGCCGTTTTCATCTTTTCCATAATCCTGTAAAAGACCAAAGTCCACGGCACAGGTTAAAAGCCTGTCAATTACAGAGCAGGGATTGTCATAGGAAGAAGTTTCATTTATGCACGAATCAGCCTCACTTTCTTCCTCAGCGGCCTTTGCAAGAATTGAAGAAAAGCGCCCGCCTGAAAGCCTTTCATTTGCATCAATGCCGGACGAAATTTTATCGTAAATTAAAAAAGCAGTCCTTAAAACGCAGCGCTTTGAAAAACCTGTCGCAGGAAGAGCATCTGCGGTTTCAAGGAGAAGTTTTGCCTGGTTTACAAGGGAGCTTCTGCTGAATCGTCCCTTAGAAGAAACACACAGATAGGCATACTGAAGCCTTTCATCAAGTTCAGCAAATGCTTCCATGCGGTCACGGTCAATTTCAAAGCCCGAAGGACCTTCTTTTACAAGTGAAAGATTGATAAAAGCGTGAATCAGGCTGTCAAAAAAGGACTCTGTTCCCTTTCCGAATATTTCAGTAAGCTTTTCTGAATCTCTTTTTTTTATTGAACCGTCAGCCTTACAGAGGGAAGGATTTGAATAAATATAATTTACAAATGCGGCGATTTTTTCAGGAGAGAGTGACTGAGGAATCTTATCTGACCTTGACTCTAAAACAGGAAGCGGAAGCAGGACCTTTTTACTTAAAAGAGGCAGCAGGACATCTTCAAGGGCAGGATTTAAAGAAATGATGGTTTTACGGGTATTTTTGTCGCCATGGCGGTATATTAAAAGCCTCTCTTCCAGATTTAAAAGGCGCTCATAGAGTTTAGCAAAATTAATCGAAAGCGAGAAAAAATCAGACAGTTTTTGTGTTGTTGCATCTTTTATATAGTAAACTGCAGCCAGAATAAGAATATCGCTTTCCGAAAGAAGATTTACGATTGTCTTACGGTTTTCTTCTTTTCTTAAAAAAGCTCCTAACTGCTCAACGAGTTTCTGCTTATTAAACGGCGAATGAATTTCACCGAGATACATTCTGATAAGCTCAAAAAAATGATTATCAGGGAGAGTTACAAAGCTTTCACGCCAGTCAATAATTCTCTGGACTTTTGGATCTACACTTATCATTTCTGTTTCCCCCGGTCATTTAATCTGAGCTTTCAGTCAGTTCAAGTTCAGTAGAAGATGAAACCCTTACAACGCGGTAAGAATAGCCCTGCTCTGCAAGAAATTTCTGACGGTTAGAACCAAAATCCTCTTCAACCGTATTTCTTGTTATGAGGGTATAAAACCTGCTCTTTCGCTCCTTAGGACGGAGAATTCTGCCAAGGCGCTGGGCTTCTTCCTGACGGCTTCCGAAAGTTCCGCTCACCTGAACTGCCATGCTTGCATCAGGAAGGTCAATCGCAAAATTTGCAACTTTTGAAACTACAAGAACCCGGATTTCGCCTGAACGGAAAGAAGCATAGATTTTATCTCGTTCTTCATTCGGAGTTTTTCCAGTAATAATCGGCGCACCCAGAAGTTTTGATATTTCTTCAAGTTGATCAAGATACTGCCCGATTACAAGAATTTTATCCTGAGGATTAAGCTTTACAAGGCTTTCAACAATTTTGAGTTTTTCAGGATTTTCACTTGCAATGCGGTGTTTTTTTCTTGGTTCTGCGACAGCATATTCAAGTTCTTTATCTTTAGTAAGGTCAAGCCGGAGTTCAACACATTCTGCAGAAGCAATCCAGCCGGAAGATTCAAGTTCTTTCCACGGGACATCATAACGCTTCGGTCCTACAAGGCTGAAAACATTGCCTTCGCAGCCGTCTTCGCGGACTAAAGTTGCAGTCAGTCCAACCCGTCTTATCGCCTGAATTTCTGCAGTTACACGGAAAACAGGAGCCGGCAGCATGTGAACTTCATCATAAATAATGAGTCCCCAGTTTCTTTTTCTGAAAAGTGAAAAATGAGGATAAGGGCCGTCTTTTTCAGGACGCCAGGTTAAAATCTGATAAGTTGCAACTGTTACAGGTTTTATCGTTTTGTTTTCACCTGTGTATTCTGCAATCTGGTCTTCAGTCAGGTCAGTCTTATCTAAAAGCTCATCAATCCACTGATGAACTGCAGAAATATTTGTAGTAATGATAAGGGTACTGGTTTTTAAAAGATCCATTACGCACATGCCGACTATTGTTTTACCGGCACCGCAGGGAAGAACAATTGTACCAAACCCTGTTCCAGGCCCTTTGTCTCCTACAAGAGAAGCAGCCGCTTCCTTCTGATAATGCCTTACATTAAAAGGAAGTCCTTTTTTTGTTGTGGTGCGGAGATTAACTTCAAGACTTTCTCCTTCACCAAGCGGAACATCATCCTTTACAGGCCAGCCGAGTTTTAACAAATCCTGTTTTAAAGTGCCCCTGTCAGTAAGACGGAGCATAAAACAGTTCTGTTTTTCTTTTTCTGACACAAAAACCTGTTTTGCATCCTGTGAGGCAGGACTCTGGTAAGTGCACGGAACAAGAAGTTTTCTGCCTGCAGAACAGGCTTCAATTTCTCTATAAACAACAGGATTTTCAGTAACCAGATAAAGATGTTCTTCATCACCTGAAGGCACAAGACGAAGTTTTCCAAAGCGCCCCGCAGTTTCTTCAATCCAGATTTCCACAGCCTGAGGCACATCATAGCGGGCAAATTCCCTTAAAACACCTACAGCCTGTTCAGGAGTAAAGCCTGCACCCGAAGCATTCCACAAAGAAAGGGCGGTGAGTCTGTAGGTGTGAAGATGTTCAGGAGAACGCTCAAGTTCCGCAAACGGAATGAGGGCATTACGGCACTCTTCGGCGCGCGGTGCGTGTACATCAAGAAGCAGGGTGCGGTCACTCTGAACAATTAAGGGATTATCAAATTGCATAACAGATTATTTTACGCAATTAGATGGCTTTATTCAATTCTCCAATAGAAAACTCAGAAAGCTTTGCAACCGTATTCAGACTTTGAATAAAATCAGTGTAATCATTGATACGCGGAGCCATAACGCGGTACTCAACGACAGTCTGCATAAGTTCATCACTTTTGCTTAAATTTACATCCTTAATGTAAAAGCCGTATTTCTGAATCACTTCTCCAAGACGAAGCATATCGAGAGTTTCAGTTTTAAAAGTCAGGTGAAGGAATTTTGTACTTCCTGCAGGAAACCAGAGGCTTTCAACTTTTTCAAGTGCAAGAAGTGAAACTACACAGACAAAAATAAGGATGAAACTCGGAATAAAAAGCCCCTCCCCTATGCAAAGCCCTATTGTAGCATCAGCCCAGATTATGGCAGCAGAGGTAAGCCCCTTGATGTTAAAGCCGGTCTTCATTATTACGCCTGCACCAAGAAAACCGATTCCACTGACAACACCGGCGGCAAGACGGGCATTATCAGCCGTTCCGATTTCTTTTGAAATATAGTCGGAAAGAATCGAAAGCATGGATGCAGAAATACAGATTAAAATAAGCGTACGCATTCCTACATCCCGCTGGCGTGACTTGCGCTCAAGCCCAAGAATAAAGCCTGCCGCAAAAGCGAGAAGAATTTTTATAAGACAGTCCAGATAAAAATCAAACATAGTTTCCTCTATATAAAAATCAGATAAGCGGCATCAAAAAAGCAGCTTCCGTCCGGAAAAGTTCTACTTAAAAAGTGCAAAACCGCCCGGAGATTTTGTTCCTGCTTTAATCCAGCTTACTTTCTGTTTTGGAGTAAGGTCTTTTTTTAATATATCAATCTGGTCCATGTAGTCACACAGCCAGGTCATAAGCGAACCGTCTCTCTTTGCAGTTTCGTTTTCACTGTCACATTCAACAAGAACAGGAATTACATCATCTGTTGCGCTGACTGAAGCCGCAAAGTTTTCTGCAAAAGCCTTAAAGGCATCGCCGGCGGCGGCTACAAGTGCCTTTGAAAAATTGGAATTAGAGGCGCGGAGGTCAGGCTTTTTTACTGCATCAACGTCACGAAGGTTTGATTTATATATAAATGCAATTTTTCCAGGTTTTGATTCAAGTCCGGCAAGTTTTCTCTGGCCAAAACGCAGAAGCAGTTCGGCAGTAAGATAATGATAGCCTAAAATGAGTTCATCAAAAGCACGGTTACTTTCAGCAGCACCTGCACTTCCATATTTTGGGGCAAAGTACTGTTCATCAAAAATAAGAACTGCTTCATCAAGGTGTCCGTTCTGATTAAGGGATGAAAGAACAAGGGAACGGGCTGAAAGCGCAGAAGCACGGTTCCAGATAACAGGAACAGAGCCGTCTTCAGTGTTAAGTTCAGGAGTAAGCGGAGAGGCAGTAATTACAGCGGCGTCTCCGTGAAGAATTGCAGAAGATGCAAGATCTTTTCCGTCCGGAAAATCCTTTCCGGCAATAAGAATTGTTTTGTCCATAAGCAAGATTATATCATTCAGAATTACATATGGCAAAGGGAAGAAAATTCAGTTATAATTTCCTTACTATGAAACTTTGGGTTAAATATTTACTGGCAGTCGTTTTAGGCATTGCCGCTGCTTTTATCCTTCCCGTTAACAATCCGGAAGTAAATTCAATCATTTCTGCACTTAAAGAACTGTCAATACGCTTCGGGCGTTATACTCTCCTGCCTATACTGTTTTTTGGAATCTCTACCGCAGTATTTAAGCTGCGCTCAGGAAAAACACTTGCAAAGACAGCAAAATGGACTTTTATGACAATTCTCGGTTCAACCCTGATTCTCACAGTCCTCGGTCTTCTTTCAATACTTCTTGTAAAACTCCCGCGCATTCCGATTACGGGCGAAAAAATTACTGAAGTTCCTGTTTTAGGCTTCAGAAATTTTATAATGCAGATGTTCCCTTACTCAGGCTTTGATGCCGTAAAAGAAGGAAGTTTTCTGCTGCCGTGCTTTATTTTTGCGGGCTTTGCAGGTGCAGGCTGTGTTTCAGATACAGTTTCTTCAAAACCTGTAATTACATTTTTTGAATCAGCTGCCAGACTCTGCTATTCAATTATGAGCTTTTTCATTGAATGGCTCTGTGTCGGCATGATTGCAGTTTCTGCTTACTGGATGATGACAGCCCGCTCAATTCTTGCGGCAGGCATTTACACACCGCTTGTAATCATGCTGCTTGTTGATTTTATTCTTGTATTTGCCCTCATCTACCCTGTTATCATTCACTTTCTGTGCAATGACCAGCATCCCTACCATCTGCTTTACGCCTGCATTACACCGGTAATCACGGCCTTTTTCTCAGGAGATACAAATCTTGCACTTCCTGTAAACCTCCGCCATGTTCACGAAAGTTTAGGCGTTCATAGTGAATCTTCTGATGTTACAGTTCCGCTTTTCTCTATTTTTGCCCGCGGAGGCTCTGCCCTCGTAACCTCAATCTGCTTTATAATGATTCTCCGCTCATACTCAAGCCTCGGTTTTACTGCAGCAGACGTTCTGTGGATTTTCTTTACAACCTTTGCAATAAGCCTCGTGCTCGGTTCACTTCCGTCAGGCGGCTCTTTCATCGCACTTACAGTTCTGTGTACAATGTACAGCCGCGGATTTGAAGCAGGCTATCTTCTTTTAAGACCTGCCGCACCTGTTTTCTGCAGTTTCGCTGCTGCCTTTGATGCAGTAACTGCTGTTTTCGGAAGCTATGTCGTTGCAGTTAAGACCAAAAAATTTGAACACGTAGACTTGAAGCACTACATCTAAAGCCGGAAAAAATCCGCAAAAAAAAGGCTGTCATTTGAAGTACAATTTAATGAACTTCATTCTGACAGCCTTTTTTTTTGTAAAGACCGGGACTAAAAATCAAAAGGTGATTTTTTATAAGTATCGATTTTTGAATCCGGGCGGAGATGATGTTCACGGAAATCAATTGAACCGCACGGACGGCCAAAATAGAATCCCTGGTATTTATCAGGTTCATAAATCTGCAGTTTTTCAATATCTTCTGCAGTTTCAACCCCTTCCATGCAGACTTTCATGTCAAGTTCATGTGCCATCTGAGTAATATGCTTAATAACCTTACTGTCCCCCTGATCACCGCCAGTTGCCTTATGAACAAAGGAATAATCAAGTTTGAGTGTATAGGCTTTAAGATACTGCAGGTAACGGAGGTTTGAATAACCTGTTCCAAAGTCATCAATATCAACCTTCATTCCAAGTGCACGGAAACTGTCTACAAGACTCTGAAGTTCCTGGGTATTATCCATGTAGCCGCTTTCTGTAAGTTCAAGAGTGATGTTTTCAGGCTTTACACCTGACTTTTCAAGCGCCATCTGAACATCAGAGAGAATATCGCTCTTTTTTACCTGAATATACGAGAGGTTGATGCTCATATGGAAATCTTTCTGAACTTTATTCCACTCATGGCACTGCATAAATCCTGTGAGCAGAATCCAGCGTCCGACAGGAATAATCAGGCCGCTTTTTTCAAGAATCGGGACAAACTCATCTGGAGTAATTGTTCCGTACTGAGGGCATGACCAGCGCAGCAGTGCTTCAGCGCCGATTACATTTGTTACAGAATTTCCTGAATCAAGATAAAGTTCTTTTGCATCCACAACCGGCTGATAAAAAAGCTGGAAGCCTTTAAAATTATTCTTGATTGAATCCCTGAGTTTTTCCTGAAGGTCAAGGTTTCTCAGATGCTTTGTATATTCTACTGCATTGAAAAGATTTAAATTATTTCTTCCCTTTTCCTTTGCATTTGCCAGTGTGTAGTTGATTTTTTTAAGAAGTTCATCAAGCTGGGTTGAATCATTGAAGAAAGCAACGGCACCTGCACTTACAGTAAATACAACTTCATACTCGATTTTCTGTTCAGTCTCAGCAATCGTACGCTTCAAATTCTGATAGATTTTCTGTGCATCCACCGCAGAAGCGCCTGTCAGATTCATACAGACGAACTCATCGCTGTTTAATTTATAAGGAACTGCAATTCCCTTTGCAGAAGTCCTGATACAGTCAGCAATAAGCGTAAGGACAAAATCACCTGTATGTGTTCCAAACTGCTCATTTATGCGGCCCATATTATCAACGTCAATTTTGAAAATAAAACCTGAAACTTTCTGATTCTTTTTCCAGGCCTTTGCAAAATCTTTTCTGAACTGCATTTCTGTAGGAAGATTTGTAAGAGGGTCAATTCTGTCCAGCTCATCCATTATTGCGATTCGGCCGATCAGATAAGACTTTGAGTCCTCTTCTTTTCCTGTCGGAATTACAGTTCCGCGCATGCTCAGCCATACGGCTTTACCGTTTTTATTAAGGGCACGGAATTCAAGGTTAAAGGTATCTTTTCTTCCTGATTTTATACTGTCAGATTCTGCACTGAACAGAGCATAATCTTCTGAATATACCAGGCGGAAAAGAGTCTCCCATGCATGATCAAATTTTCTCCCCGGAATATTAAAAAGCGCTGCAGCCTGTTCAGATATATAAACTGAATCGGCTTTCAAATCAAAAATATAGACAAATGAATCTGTTGTTTTGCTTAAAGCTTCCGCAAAAAATTCAAGCTGTTCTATAGAAAAAGATGGTGCATTATCCAACACATTAAACCTCGGGTTCAATTATAATGCAGTATTAAAAATCTGTTATTAAAAATTCAGACTTTTTAAATAAAACTTAAAAAACGGCTTTAATAATATTTAAATATCTCTAAAATCTATAAAATCACTAGTTTTCGAAGAATTTTTTAACCGCCAGCGCTACTGCACGTGCCCTTTTCTCCATATTTTCAGGAGTGATTTTAGTATGCTGGTTACCAAGTTCAAAATCTGACGTTGGAATTGTGCTATAGGAGGTCTGGGTCAAATCCACTTGAAATTTTCCGTCCTTAAAAACATCAAGCCCGCACTCCTTAACGCTTTCAATAAAACACCTACCAAGCCTTTCACTTTCATTTCTGTGCTTTTTTACATTCTTAAGTTTCAAAAGCCCGTCAGGAATGCTGCAGTAAAAACAGCCTTTATCAGCTTTAGAAGAATCACTGTCAAAATGAATGGAAACATGCACTGCCGCATTGTTATTTGCAAGAACAGTGCGTGCCACATTATCAAGCTGAACATCACCTGAAGTACGGAGCATCAGAACATCAAAACCGTCTGCAAGAAGTTTTTCCTTAACCAGATTTGCCACAGTCAGATTAACGGCTGCCTCACTTTCACCTGAAACAAAGGTCATTCCTCCGCTGACTGCAATTGATTCAACGGCGCCTTCAGGATTTGTTCCTCCGGTGATTTTAGGACTTTTGTCCGGATGACTGAAAGTTTTTACTGAAGAACCACCCCTTGTCCCGTGGCCTGCATTCAGCGCAACGGTGATATTCCTGCGGTTATTTTTTGCCCTGAACAGTACGGCACAGCCTGAGTTGATTTTTGATAAATCGGCAAATTCCCAGGACGGATCGAGATAAACCTGTCTCGTATACAAATCCCCGTCATCCGCCAGAAGTTTTGCTTTTGACAGGGCTTCAAACCAGCTTTTAGAATTTTTTCGTTTTACATCAAGAGTATTTACATTAACCGAGTTGGCATCAGTTTTTTCATCAAAAATATCATCAGGATAATAAGAACCAAGTGCACTTAATGCATAATAATGTCCGTCCGCTTTTCCTAAATACATAAAGACATGCCCCGGAAATCCCATCAAAGTTCCGCATTCAACTGTATCTAAAAGAGCCTTTCTTTCTGCCTCTGATTTTCCGTCAAAGACAACTGTTTTTCCCGGCATTGAAAGCTGACTGCGGCTGTTACGTCCGAAACAAAATCCAAAACAGCGGAATACATCCTTCAAAAACTCAGAACAATCCCTCTCTGCGCTCATGCCTCCCCAGCCGTACCTCTGGCCCGCCGCAGAAAAGGCAAGATTGAGCACATTTTTTTTAGTATAAGGCAAAAGTCCCCTGGTGCAGCAGCCGTATGGAATTGCAGCAAGATGAATTCCTAAAGTGCCGTCAGTTTTTCTGTATGGAATTTCAACAAGATACGAAGCATAAGGAATGCGCCCCTTAAAAACAGAGAGCGGGTCTTTCAGTGAAGACCAGTCACAGAGCGTAAGATAAGTTCCCATGAACAGCTCAGGAATTTCAAAATTTCCTTCAGCATAGGATTTTGAAAGTTTATATCTTTCACGGGTAACCGTAACAAAATCAGCGCCCTCTGACGTGCAGCGGCCTGCATAATCAAAATAACGGTTAAACTGACTTTCAGTGCAGAAAGCAATGTCTTCAGCCTTAATCCAGCCCGGGCAGAATCCGCTCTGAACAAAATACCATTTTTTATCAGCACTTTCCCATAAAACAAGAACAGGCTCATTCATCAGGATTCCTGAATTCTGTGTAATATCATCGTACCAGTAATCTTTGTCATCTGAATAAAAACTGTTTTCAGGCAGAAGCCTTAAAGAAGAACGCCTTACAGTAACAGCCCTGCGCACCGGATGGTAACCGTCTTTTACTTTAATGGGTATCCACCTCTGATTTATCCAGCTCTTCCAGGTTACTAACGGCTCAAGATTCATCTCAGTCCAGAAAACCTTAAAATCCCGGTCATTTAAAGTATGAACGGCCTCGCCTTTTTTTGTCTGGACCTTTTTATACCATGGCATTCCGGGATTATAGGAAATAATTAAGTTACAGATTTCTCCCGACGAAACAGTATTGCCGAAATTCCTGAGGTCACGGTAAATGTAAAACTTATCATTATCAGGCAGGGTTGAATCATTTATGACTGAATTCCACAGTTCAATCTGCTCATAACTCATCAAAACTTTATCAGGATTTTTAGAATTCTTAAGCCAGAAATCAGCATTGAGCATGTTCTCTTTTACAAACGGAGCCAGACGGATATAAAGAGAATTATCTTCTGTTAAACTCTGCGTATAAACTTCAGTAACTTCATTTTTTCCTGACGATGAAGAAGCACAGCCGGCCGTAACTGCTGCCAGCATAAAAAGTAAAAATTTGACTATAAAATGATTATTCTTTTCCATATATTTTTTTAACTTCCGGAGTATAAACTCCCTGACTTTCATAAACAGTAAGCGGCGGAAGTTCTGTAATATTTATATTTTCGTCAATTCTGGAGTGATACAGCACCATTGAAGGCTTTTTATCAGAAAAAGGTTTAACTTTACGGAAGCAGACAGATTTAAAACCCGCTGCCTCAAGTTCAGATAAAATCTCTTCATGTCTTTCTGCACGGTGAATCATAAAAAACTCTCCGCCATCTGACAAAAGATAACGTGCAGAGCTTACAACATCCTTTAATGTACACAAAAGTTCCTGCCGGGCATTCATTTTCTCAATGTTAGAACTTACCCTGCCTTTTCCGTAAATCATATAAGGCGGATTTGAAACAACAATGTCAGCAGTCCTTTCAGGAAACAGCCTGTCACAGCCGCAGATATCTCCCCTTACAATACGCACTGATTTTTCAAGAGAGTTCAGTTTTACAGTCCGTTCTGCCATATCAGCAATTTTTTCCTGAATTTCAAGCCCGGTAACTTTAATGGGGTGAGAAGAAGATGCGCACAGAAGAACAGGAATAACTGCGTTTCCGGTCCCTAAATCAAAAACTGACAGAGGCAGATTTTTTCTGCTTTCGTCTCCTGACCTTTCTGACAGACGTGAATTCTTAACTGCAAAATCAGCAAGAAGAACAGCGTCAATTCCATAACAGAAATAATCACTGTTCTGGATGACGCTGTATCCGTTTATATGGAGGCGGTCTTTACGCTCTGCCATTTTTTAAATCTTCTTTAATTAAAAGACGCAGAGCCTCTACTGCAGTTGTTATTGAAAGTTCAGTGTCATGAACCTGAGGATTTTCAAGACCTTTTTTAGCGCGTTCCTGATTTGCTACAACTAAAAAGCACGAACCTACCCTTACGCGGAGAAAACTTCCTGCAATGAAAAGAGCAGCCGATTCCATTTCTGAGGCAAGACAGCCCATCCTCAGCCACGCCTGCCACTTGTTTTCAAGTTCATAGCTTACAGGCATTACTTCCGGTTCATGCTGGCCGAAAAATGAATCCTTACACTGAACAACACCAGCGTGATAACTGATTCCCTTATTTTTAGCCGCCTGAACAAGAGCATTAACACATTCAAGGTCAGGAACAGCAGGATATTCAATCGGAGCAAACTCACGGCTTGTTCCTTCCATGCGGACTGCACCTGTCGCAATTACAATGTCCCCGCTCATTACATTTTCCTGCATGCCGCCGCAGGTTCCGGTACGGATAAAAGTATGCGCACCGTTTTTAGAAAGTTCTTCAATCGCAATAGCCGCAGACGGGCCGCCGATTCCAGTCGAAGTAACGCTTACCTTCACGCCTTCAAGAGTTCCGGTATAAGTTGTATATTCGCGTACATCAGCAACGAGTTTTGCATTGTCAAAATGTTCAGCAATTTTAGCACAGCGTTTAGGGTCTCCGGGCAGAATAATATATTTTCCGATATCATCCGGACCAACGCCGGTATGGTACTGTTTACCGCTTCCTTCAGCATAATCAATCATAAGTAGTCTCCAATATTTTTAGTATTTAGATTTTAACAACATGTTAAAAATCCTCCCGGCGAGAACCCGTCACAAAAAAAGGCTTCCGCGCTTCGCTTGTGCAGAATTTTTTTTGCGCCGGAACCTCGCCTCCGATTTTTAACAAAAATTCGTTTATATAAATACTAAAAATATTATATCACATAAATAAGGAACGTAAGTTTTTTCTTTATCGTAGCCACAAAAAAGTGCTTTTAAGTTGACTAAAAAACAGCTCGAAGAAACAGTGCGTACGGCTTTTCACCTGAGGCAAAAAAAATGTGTAGTCCAGAAGGGTTCGGCACGAAATCCATTTTGCGCGTGCGACCGAACGAAGTGAGGGAGTCAGATACCTAAGTCGCGCAACCATGGATTTCTGTGACGGTTCCTGGCGGGCGTAACATTTTTTTTCATTTGAACACAACATTATTTTTCGTTATTATTTTCTTATTATGACAAGTATTTACACCCTTACCGCTACCTGCCCGGACCAGAGCGGACTTATTTCTTCAATCACAAACTGTATCGCACAGAACAACGGAAACATTTTAAACCTTGCCCAGCACACTTCAACCGATCTGGGGATGTTCTTCTGCCGCATTCAGTTTGCAGCCCCTTCAACAGAAGAAGCCGGAAAAATCTTCAGCCCGGCCGCCTTTACCGCAGAATTTTCTGAACTCGCCGGCAAATACGATATGACCTGGAAACTTTACGACAAGGCAGTAAAACTCCGCATGGCTGTTCTCGTTTCAAAAACAAGCCACTGTCTCTACGAAATTTTACTTAAATTAAATGACGGTCAGCTCGACTGTGAAATACCTGTCATCATTTCAAATCACCCGGATCTCTGCTCAGTTGCAACTGAGTTCCATATTCCATATTTCCAGATTGATACTGCAAAAGGCAAAGAAGCCTGCGAAAAAGACATTCAGTCAATTCTCGATGAATACAAAATTGACGTAGTCTGTATGGCCCGCTACATGCAGATTTTAACTCCGGAGTTCACACGCCGCTGGGAAAACAAAGTCATCAACATTCACCACGGATTTCTGCCTGCATTTAAAGGCGCCCGTCCCTATGAGCAGGCCTGGAAAAAAGGCGTTAAGTTAATCGGTGCCACAGCCCACTTTGCAAACGAAGACCTCGACCAGGGTCCGATTATTTTCCAGGATGTTGTCCGCGTAAAAGATACAAACTCAATTCACGAATTTGTTGAAATCGGAAAAGATGTAGAGCGCCGTGTTTTAGTTGAAGGCCTCAAGCGCTATTTCAACCACAACGTTTTCATCCACGACGGAAGAACCTTTATTATTGAATAATTAAATCAGGCAAAACATCCTGTTTTGCCTGATTTGACAGTAACTTCGTTACTGTCATTAATCATTTCTAAGTCGACTTCCTTTCGACAACTTTCTTCGCGCATCAGGGCTGAAGAACAGCCCTGACCGGGCTATCCGCACTTCGCCGTCTTACGCGGCTCATCCGCCGTGCCTGCGCCCGCCGGACTAAAGGTGCTCCTATCCCTTGCGCACAGGATGTGCTAAAACCTGTGTTCCCACTGCACTGCAATACGCATTAAATACCATTCACGGCCGGTGTAATGCAGCTGAGTTTCCTTTGAATAATCAAAGTGCTCTTCTTTAAATGCGCGTCTCGCCTGAAACTCAGCAAGAAGTGTTATATTGTCTTTTTCAGTAACCTTTGCCTGTGTAAACGGGGCAATACTTACAGTCATATAGCTTCCGTTAAAGTTTTCTTTACAGCCTGCTTCTCCGTAATCATCTGCGTTGTAGTGTCCCCAGAACTCACTCATAACGCCCGCACGGTAAAATCTGCAGGGCATTTTATATGCAAGAACAACAATTGAATCGTAAAGCCAGCCAGAAGCAAAGTTATCAGTGCCGCTCCACTTTCCTGCCTCGCCTTTTTTTAAGCCGGTCATTTTTTTATATGCAGCATTATAAGATGCAAGTAACTGTACATGATTCCAGTCCCCGGGAAATACTTCTCCCGTATCAAACTGGAATAAGGCTTCGCCGTAAAAATCATAATAAAAGTTTTTAAATGTAGTTAAATCTTCATATTTTCCGGTATTTACATTTACCTTTCTCAAGCCGCCGAACTGATGGTCAATATGCCAGCCCGTCCCGATTGAAGCACCCGCAGAAAAAACTAAAAACGGCACAGGAGTAAAAGCAGCCTGCACAACCTGGCGGCAGTTTATCGGTGTCAGTTCCTCTACAGCCTTTAAAACAACATTTGAGTCCTTTAACAGGGCATTTTCGCCGAGCGGGGTTAAAAGTTTGTATTCAATATTGAAGCGGAATCTTGCTTCAATCATTTCATAAGGAGAAACTAAATGCGAAAAATGAGTTGCACCCGGTCTGCGTTCTGCTTCAGGGTCTAAGGCCAAATCAAAAGTAGAATTAAAACTTAAAGGGCTGTCTTTTTCCGTAACCTGCACATTTTCTGCACCCGCAGCAACAGCAGTCAGACAAAATATCCCCGCAATAAAAAAAACTGATAAACGCTTCATTTTAAAAATTCACAGTTAAGGGCATTCTCTAAGAATCGCAATTTTTAGAGATTCCGTTAAAGATAATTTTAATTCTACAGTTTTTCTTTATCTTATTCCACACAGTTAAAAAAATCCCGGCACAGTCAGAAAACAACCGCCGCCGGGACTTTAATAGTTTTTATCCAGACTATTTCCTGAACTTGATTTTTACATCTTAATCAGATGAAGTCCATTCAGGATCAATATGCAGGATTATTTAAGGTTAATGTAGTATACAATACTTACAGGCTTGTTATCCGCATTCTTAGCAGTAATGTGGAATTCCATAACCTGAGTATCGTATGAAGAAGAATTAATTGTACATACACCGTCTTCATCAGCATCGTACTTAGTGCTTCCGTACTGACCGTTGAATGTAATTACTTCACATGCAATGTCAGTGTAAGAGCGTGTTGCAGCAGCAGGTTCAAGCTTAACCTTAATTACTGCAGCAGTTGCAGTATCACTACCATCTGCGGCAAGCCACTTAATAATATCAAGAGTTGAATTTGCCACTTTGTTAGTGAATGTCTGAGCAGCAGTAGGATCTGTAGTTCCGTCGCTGTAAGAGATTGTTACATCAGCCTTATCAATATCTTCGTACTTTGTAAGGTTAACGTCAGCACCGATTGTATCACCGAATGAAGCAGTTACAATCATGTTCTTGTAAGAATATGTAGTTACAGTTGTAGCTGTTGAATTTTCTACCCATGCAGCCCATTTTGTAGCACCCTTAGTAAGATAAGGCTTACCTGAAGTAGCTGTACTAAGTGGAGTCAGGAGTGCAGGATCATTATCTGCTTTAGTCCATGTCTGGTAATTGATGTATGTATTTGTGTAATCAGCTTCATCTGTAGCATATTTTGAACCATCAAGCCAGAGTAAACCACCGTTAAGGTTATATGTTATTCTTAAGCGGCTTAATCTCTTGGTTCCGTTGTCAACATCTGCATCTGCTACAGTTGTTCCGTCCGGCACAGCAAGAGAAGCCGCCGGTTTAGTACGTACTGTCCATTCAGACTGGCCTACATAGTTAGCAGCACGGATTCTTACGTCATAAAGATGTCCGAGCGGAAGTTTAAGTGTACAGCTTGTACTTGTAGACATGATGTTTCCATCGTAACGGATTTCAGCACCTGCAAAGTCTTCGTCAACTGTATCATTTACAGCTGTAAGACCGTAAACCTTTGCAGAATCAGTTACTTCTTCTACAGCTGTGCCGTCTGTACTGAGCTGGTATTCAGTAAGTTCAATTTCATAACATGTCTGATATGAAGAAGCATCCCATACAAGTTTAGCATTATAATATCCGCCGTCTACATCTTCACTGCCATCTACATAGTATGCGTAGAGTTTTGCAGGAGCACTAGGAATAGAACTGATACCGCTGAGAGTTCCAAGTTCTTTATCTACATGAACACCCGGATCTACAACAAGGCTGTCCTGGAATGCACCGACAATTTTTCTGTCAGCATCATCAATAGTGCTATTATATGCAAGGAATCTAATAAGATAAGCACCGGCATTTACTGTTACTTTTGTACCGGAAGCAGCATTATCTGCAATACCGAATTCAAAAGAAACCGGATCATCTTCATTAGAAATCTGTGCTGCAGTTAAATCAACTTCTTTGAATGCATTAGAAGCAGCAGGAGAAGCAGAACCTAAAGTATAAGTAGTAATTTTTTCAAGAGTATAGGCATTATAGATACCGATTTCATAACTTTTTACAATACCATTGTGGTAAAAATAACCGGTCATATGAACGGTACCCGGAGTAGTAAGGTTCTTTGTAGATACATTGAATGTTGCAGTTGTACTTCCGTTCTTTAAATCTACAGATGTAATACCGCGGAGAACAGGCTGGTCATGGCTCTTTTCAGTGCCGTAAGCCTTGTAAGCTGTAAGAGTCAGCTGCCACACGTTTGCTGTCAATGTAACATCTTTCTGTACTTCATCAACAACTTCCTTAAGGACAGCATTGTAACCGCTTACTCCGCCAGTTTTATTGGCAAGAACTACAACCTTGTCATCAAATGTTTCGCCATTTGGTGCAACACCGGAAAGAATCCAGGTAATACCGGCTTCATCATTCGAATTGAGATTGTACGGGTTACTTGTGTAGATGGCACGTCCAACACCATTCTGTGCATCTTCAATCATCTGCGCATAATTTGCAGGAATGTTGTTAGCTTCGATAGTTAAGGTATTTGTACCTGAACCGCCGCTCACATTTCCGCCTGTAATCAGTGCGTTTGCACAGCCTGCAAAAACAAGAGCTGTAAATGCAAGTGTCAAAAGAGCAAGTCCCTTAAACATTTTTTTGGTCATAAGCTACCTCCTTGACCGTTTAATACGGGTATATCTAAAACTTGTTTTAGTGCAGCGCACTATCAGTTTTATTCCCTTTTTATAAAAACGACTGCGGTATCCGTATAGGTCTCGCCGTCCTTTTTAACCTTGAGTGTAAGCCAGCACGCACTAGCCGTCACTTTTCCAGTCCTTAAATCAGGATACAAATCCAGTTCAGGAACATAGATACTTACTGACTGAGTTGCCATTGCGTACTGAAGCGTGCCTTTAAACTCCACCAGCTGCCAGAAATAACTGTCAGCATCGGCAACAGGAGCAGTAAGGCACAAAGTCTGCTCCGAAGAAATTTCATACATACTTTCAAGCATAAGCTCCTGGGTTGACTTATTGAGTACAAAATCAGCCTGGGCAGTTGCAACTGAAGTAAAGTTTGAATCGTAAGTTCCAAGCACGTTCGCAGGATTAGAGCATGAGAAAAGGGCACAGGCACAAATGAGTGAAATTATAAAAATCACTTTACTTTTCATGCGGCCCCCCTCTTACCAAAACGAATGCGTGCACTGATTCCCGCCTGCGGCATAAAGCCCCAGACTGAATCATATTCAAGTCCTATGTTTGCAGTTATGAACTTAACTGCAAGTCCTGTATTAAAGCGTGTAACAAACGAATACTGCAGGGCAGAGCGAGCTACACGAGGATTCATCAGGAAACTGACACGCAGAGCCGGATCAAGTTCAACAAAGACACGGAGAATCGTATTGTCTACAAGCAGATTGATTCCAACCGGTGCATATAAATCAAACATAAAAAGATAAGGTGCTTCCAGATTCTGTGTTCCATCATAAGTTGAATAATGCGAAGGAAAATCATCAGAAGGCCAGCCCATCAAAAACCTTAAGCCCACCCCTTCATACAGCGGATTTGTCCACTTTGTAGTTCTCCAGGCAGCATCCAGCCCTGCAGTTGTTGTGTAATAAGTTTCTTCCTCGTTTAAAAAACCAATAACGGCCCCTAAATCGACCGTGTGCAGAAAGTCAGCATCCTTCTTTTTCTTATTCTTTTCCGGAGGAACCTTGTCTTTTTCAACAAGCTCTCCGTTCACCATCTTCAGGTACGCCTTCCTGTATTCATTCCACTGCTCTTCAGTAATGCCTTCGCTAAAATGTTCCTGCCCTTCCAGAACAACATTTTCAGCATCAACTGTCAGAAGCTTAGGAGGCTTCTGCTCTTTTTCAAGCATTACTCCGTCAACTTCAAGCCTGTAAATTGAACCGTCCTTATGACCGACAAGAATGTATTTCCCTGAAGAACTTACTGCAAAACTTGTAATTTCTGTGACATTGTAAGAAGGAATATATTTTTTATATTCACCAGTCGGAATATCATAAAAACGAAGCCTGTCATCATCAGTAAGAACAATAAGGGTCTGTCCGTCAGAATAGAGGGCTATATCTTTTATGGGTCTTACGGCATCAATGGTCTGAACGATTTTTCCGTCAAAAGTACGGACGGTCAGTGTGCTTGCATCTGCACAGGAAATAAGAAATGAGGAATCCTGGGTAAATAAAACAGGAACTTTTGTCGAACTGTAAAAATTAAGGTTTGAAACTATTTCTTCAGTTTCTACATTATGAACAATTAAAGTACCGTCATGAGCAGCACTTACAATATAGTTTTCATTTTCACTGAATTTAATTGAATAGCAGGACTGTGTATGTCCGACTAAAGAACGTTCTACAAGGGATTTTGTAAGGCGGAGTTTAAAATAAAGGGAAAGAGCTCCGCTTGAAGTTGCAACTGCAATCAGATTTGATTTTTTACTGATTCCGGCACAGACAATGCGGTCATTCTTTGAACCCACAGAAAGAGAATATTTAGGGGTCTGTGTAATTGAAATACCGTGTTCAAGCGCAAGACTCACATCAGTACGGGCAAAATCCCAGATGCAGGCCTTGCCGTCAGAAGAAAGGGCTAAAATCATGTCTTCGCCGCCCTCATGAGTAAATGAGAGGAGCATTATGTTTCTGAAAGGAAGAGTATGAGTTATTTCTGAAGTGGCAAAATCACGGACAAAGATTATATTGTCTTCACCCAGAGCAAAACGCGTATCATCAGCGTTCCAGCCGAGAGTACCAGCCGGGAAAGGAATTTTTACAATAGGATCAGGATAATTCTGAGCCCTGAGCGAAAGAGAAAAACAGAATGTAAGCGCAAGTAGGATAGAAAATTTCTTCTTTTCGAACATTAATCCATTCCATATCCCCTTCCACCCGTAAAACATAACACATTATCGGCAAAGTCCCCAAAAAAGCCTTAAATAATCTTAAAAATAATTTGTTATATAAGAATGTTTTAAGAAAATCAGTCAAAACAAGGTCAAAAATCTCAATTTTTTTATATATATTTCTCTAAAATAAACTCAAAGCTTTTCCTTCAGGCAAATAAATCCGGTAGCCGGCAAAAAAAAAAGCCCGGGCATCATCCGGCAGAATAAAATCCGCCGCACACCCGGGCTGTAAAGCAGTAAAACGCTTTTTAATTATTTTTCAATTTCAGTGCAGACAATGTGCAGGTCTTTAAGCTGCTGGTCGTCTACAGGAGACGGACATTCATACGTCTGGTCAAGGCACGCGTGCTTTCGCTCGCTTAAAGCCTTGACTCAGCCGTTTTGCGGTTGTTTGCCTTTAGCATACAACCGCAATCCATCGGCTCAGCACCGCTTCACCTATTATTCTTCTACATCATAACAGTTGATGTGCAAATCCTTGAGCTGCTGGTCGTCTACAGGAGACGGACATTCGTCCATCGGAGAAGCGGCCAGATTGTTCTTCGGGAAGGCAATTACTTCATGGATACTTTCTTCATGGCGCATGAGCATTACAAGGCGGTCAAGTCCCGGTGCAATTCCACCGTGCGGAGGAGCACCGAATTTAAATGCCTGAACGAGGAAGCCGAAGGCTTTTTCTGCACGCTCACGGCTGTAACCGACAATTTCAAAAATACGCTCCTGCAGGGCAGGATCATTAATACGCATAGAACCTGAAGCAAGCTCGTAACCGTTTAAAACAAGGTCATAAAGGTCACCCTTTACGCTGCCCGGGTCAGATTCAAGTGTATCCCAGTATTTTTTCTGAGGCAGTGTGAACATGTGGTGTTCAGTTTCCCAGTGATTTTCTTCTTCGTTCCATGCAAAGTACGGAAAGTCAATGATCCATGCAAAGTGGAATTCATCTTCAGGATTGTAGAGGTTAAGGTCTTTTCCCAGCTGCTTGCGTACTGCCCCCAGAGCCACACAGGCAGTCTGCCATTTTTCATCGCTTACAAAAAGGAGAAGGTCATTCTTTTCAGCCCCGAGTTTAGAGCAGATTTCACTTTCTTTTCCGGCATAGAACTTGCTGATTCCGCCTTCAAATTTTCCTTCTGCATCAACTTTCATCCAGGCAAGGCCTTTTGCATGATTGATTTTTGCAACTTCTTCCAGGGCTTCAATCATCTTGCGGCTGTATTTATCTGCCACGTTTTTAACAACCAGAACCTTTAAGCCGCTTCTCTTATGGCGTTCAATAGATTTGTCTGCATTTGCGGCTCCTGCCTTGAAAGCATTAAAATCAGCAAGGTCAGCCATAAAAGCAGCATCCTGCATCTTAAGGTCAAAGCGGAGATCAGGCTTATCGCTTCCGTAAAGGTCAAAAGCATCATCCCAGCTGATTCTGTCAAAATGAACAGGAAGTTCATAATTTAAAGTCTTTTTGAAAATATAGCCCATCAAACCTTCAGTTGTTTCAAGAACTTCTTCACGGTTTGTAAAGCTCATCTCCATATCAATCTGAGTAAATTCAGGCTGACGGTCACCGCGTGCGTCTTCATCACGGTAACAGCGCGCAATCTGGAAATATTTGTCAAAGCCCGAAACCATTAAAAGCTGCTTGTAAAGCTGCGGACTCTGAGGAAGAGAGTAGAATTTTCCCGGGTGAACGCGGCTTGGAACAAGGTAATCGCGTGCGCCTTCAGGAGTTGATTTTATAAAAGTCGGAGTTTCAATTTCAAGGAAGCCTTTTGAAGTCAGGTATTCCCGGGTTGCAAAAGTTACCTGAGAACGCAGAATAATGTTTTTCTGCATAGGTTCACGGCGAAGGTCAAGATAGCGGTACTTTAAGCGGAGGTCTTCATTTGCAACAACTAAAGTGCCGTCTTTCTGGCGTACTTCTTCAATAGAGAAAGGAAGTTCCTGGGAAGTCGTAAAAATCTGAATATCAGTTGCTTCAACTTCAATTTCGCCGGTGCTCATATCAGCGTTTATATCTTTTTCAGCGCGGGCAGCAACAACGCCTTCAACTGCAATACAGTATTCACTTTTAAGGGAAGCTGCAGTCTTTTTTACTTCATCACTTGCAGCATCACCGACCATTACCTGAGTAATTCCATAACGGTCGCGCAGACGGATAAACAAAAGACCACCAAGGTCACGGGTTCGGCTGACCCATCCGTTCAATACAACTTTTTTGCCTACATCACTTCTGCGGAGCTCGCCGCAGGTTACAGTTCTTTTTGAGTTTTCCATAATGAACTATTTTAATGAGAAGACAATTTTTGAGCAATAAAGGGAGATTTATGAATCAATTGAAAAAACGGGCGTCTCCCTGAGGAAAAGCTTCCTCAGGGCCGGGCCTTCCGCACTTACGCTTCCGCTCCATCCGCCTGCGCGGACTTACGGTGCTCCAGTCCCTGACGCATTCAGAGCGATGTTATACCTTAAACTTACTTACTTCTTCAATCAGAGAATCAATGCTGTTTTTGTTTTCTGCTGAGAGGGTATTTACTGTATCTACTGCCTCTGTAATCTGGTCGGCGCCGGTTGCCATTTCTGACATACCTCCGTTGATTTCTTCTGTGATTACATTCATATTGCGCGCTTCATCTGTAATCTGACGGCTGCCTTCGAGCATTTCCTGTGAACTTGCGCGGACTTTATCGGTGAGCGTGTTAAGGCCTTCAATTGACCTTAAAATCTTCTGGCTTTCCCCTGCCTGATCTTCTACAGTGCGGCGGATTGATTCTTCCTGATTTGCAACAAGCTCAATTTCATTTTCAATTACATTAAACTTATCAACGACCTCTTCTGAGAAAGTAATAATCTGGGTAATTGAATCCTTAATCTTTCTTAAAACTTCTTCAATCGTCTTTGTCTGGACATTTGAAGATTCAGCCAGTTTACGGACTTCATCAGCAACAACGGCAAAACCTTTACCCGTATCTCCGGCATGAGCCGCTTCAATTGCCGCGTTCATGGCAAGCAGGTTAGTCTGTTCTGCAATCGAAGAAATTACCTGACTGATTTCCATAAGGCCGGCTGATTCCTGTTCAACTTCGTGGAGTGCATCATTAATCTTATCAAGAGACGTTTTACCTGCAGCAGAAGAATCAGAAAGCTTTTTCATATTTTCGCTGTTCTTTTCTACAGTTGTGGCAACAAGCTCTATATTTTTAATGAGGCCGTCAATCGCCCTTGAAGATTCAGTAATATTGTCAGCCTGGTTACCGATAAGTTCACTTAAATTACCGATACCACCTGAAATCTGTTCCATTGTGCTGCTCGTTTCTGTAACGCTGGCGGACTGATTGATAGTCTGTTTTTTAATGCTCTTGATGTTGGCAGAAATCTGATTAATGGCAGCGGCAGTTTCAGTCATGTTGGAAGCAAGTTCCGAAGCAGAACCTCCGAGAGTTTCACAAAGTTCCTTTACATTTTTTACCAGTGCCCGGATTTTTTCGAAAGTCCTGTTAAAGCAGTCTGCCATTTCCCCGATTTCATCGTTTGAATGAATATCTATCTTATGAGTTAAATCACCTTCACCTTCGGCAACGTCACGCAGAATTGCAGTAAACTGTTTTATAGGCTTAGTAATAATGCGGGAACTAACGAAACCAAGCACCAGAAGCCCGAACGCAGAAATCGAACCGATAATAACAATAATGTTTAGAAGACTTACAGATTTGTCATGAATTATTCCGACACTGTCAGTAAGGCCGTTACACTGATCTTCAACAAAGGCATTTACACCGTTAAAAATTTCTTCTGCAAAAGGGTCAAACTTTTCCATGAACTGGTTGCCTTCATCAGGACCAAAATCAATGTAAGCCTGGGCCATCTGCTTACCCATGTCGTAAAAGTCATTAAAGTCTTTCTGGAGCTTATCAAGCTCAGCAGTTTTATCTGAATCACCTGACTGCTGGTAAAAAGTTTTAAAATCACTCAGGATTCTTGAAAACTCTGAAGCATGTTCTGCTGCTTCATCAAAACCATCATCATAGCCTTCAGCCCCCCGGGTTGCAGAAATATCCGTAAGCCACTGCTGCACCTGAATTACATGAATCTGCAGGTTTTTTGCATTAATTGCATTCGGAAGGAAAACCTCCTCTACAGATTCTGCCTCTTCGTGAAATACATCTGCATTTATGCCGATTAAAACAGAAAGAGCGGCAATTACAATGATAGCAATAACATACCCGCCGAAAATTTTAGCAAAAAGGCCAGATTTTGATTTTTTCATGATAACATCTCCAGAATTTTAAGACTATTTTAAAATCGTAACAGAGAATTTTTGAATTCACAATAATTTTTTATTATGAAAAAAAATCGTCTCTCAGGGCGGGCGTCTCCCTCCGCACTGTCTCCAGTGCTCCGGGCCGGGCTTTGCGCACTTACGCTAAAGCTTCATCCGCTTACGCGGACTAAAGGTGCTCCAATCCCTGACGCATAAATATTGTTTTTTCCGCAGGGCAGGATTATATTTAAGATAAGTTTAAATTAACCGGAGGAAAAAATGAAAAAATCATTCACTAAGACATTGCTGCTTTTAACGGCAGCACTGTTCACTTTCTCTTTTACTTCTTGTAAGGAAGAAGAGGAAGAAGAAGTTAAAAAGGAAGTATACGCCGTAAACGAAACCTTAGACACACGCACAAGAAAAGCAACACTTACACTTTACCCTGAAAAAGGTAAAGGTGTTTTTGAAGAAACAGAGAACGCCATATTAAGCGGAGCACTTGCGGACTATTCCAAGTTTGAATTCACCTACACACAGAATACAGACGACAAAACAATGATAATTACCGTAACAAAGCTTGCGAATGAACAGGGCGCAAAACTTCTGAGCGTAGAAAAGTTCGTCGAAAACCTTATAAACAGTCTTTACCAGAAATACTATGTGGAAAATGTTAATGCGTTTAAGGTACTCGATGAAAATCCCACCTACGAAAATCATTATGCTTTAGTATGTGCAATGAATGATGAAGAAATAAGCTGGGAAGAATTTTTAAACACCTTCCACTACGGTGCAAATGACAATGCTGCAACACAGGCAGAGAAAGTCACTGCTATAATGGAAATGTACAAAGCCGACATTGGAATCACAGATAATGATTATGACACTTTCCTCGCCAAGGCAAAAGAAAGTCTTACTAAAGAAATAGAATTATCGATTCTGCCGTCAATTCCAGAAAACTCTGTATTTGAATATGAAGAATTAACCAGCGAAGATACTGCAAAATATCCTACAGGAAAATGGTTCAATTACATCAGGGCAAAATACGACAGTGAAAAACCGTGGTATAAACAGATCGGCGATTGGAAAAGTGCAGACTCTGATGAGCTGTCTCTTACAGACATTACCATTGCTGACGAAGAACTCGATGATATCGAATGGAATAATGATTTTACAGCCTTTACAGCCAAAGATGACAATGACACTCCGTATGATTTCACTGTAACCGACAACAAAGACGGTACCGTCACTCTTTCAGATAACAGCTCTTCAAATACAATTACACTGAGTTTTGTTCCGGAAGACCTCACAAAATCAGATGACGACGATGACTAAGGCGGTATGCAATAAGAAATAAACTTAAGAACATCAGGTAAATGCAGCGCACGGATGCGCTGTCCTGACGGACAAAACTTTTTCAAAGAAAATTGATGAAAAAGACCAGATCCATAAACAGATCTGGTCTTTTTATTCCCAGACAGCCCCGTTCACGGACGGCCTTACATTTACCGTTGAGACATGCCGCCGGGCATTTGCGGCAAAAAAGGCCAGGTCCAGGGCATACTCACTTAAAAGGTCATCCGGCCAGTAATTAAGGCGGATTTTTGAACTTATCCCTTCTCCGTCTGCGTCACTTAAAGCCCCGTAAAACTCAATTAAATCTAAAATCACAGGAATAAGCTTTTTAAGTCCTTTTTTTTCAAACTGAATCCTCACAAAATCTTTCTGCCAGATTCTTATTTTTCGCGGGTCAGGACAATCGTCAGCACGGATATTTTTTTCTGACAGATACTTTTCAAATTCACCCAGAAATACAGACGGTTTTATCCTTAAATGATAAACCGCACTGTTAAACCAGCTTACTGCCCTTCCCTGCGTATAAAAAAGATTTACTGCCCGCGAAAGAGAGGCTGCTTTTTTTAAGTCACTTTCTGAAAACTGCGGAGTTTTTATTACATGATAAGGCGGCTTTTCTTCCCACTTTAAGCCAAAGCCTTCTGCACTGTCATGAAGATCAGTCCCAGGAAGAACAGAAAGGCAGAAAAGTTCAAGATTATTTGGATAAAGGCTCAGCGCAAAATCAATACTGTTTTTAAAGCCTTTAAAGGTGTCGCCGGGGAGTCCGTAAATAAGGTCAAAACCAAAGGTAATTCCTTCTTCATTTAAGTAAGCAATATTTTTGCAGAACTTTTTTTTATCCAGTGTCCTGTGAACATTTTTTAAAACTTCAGGGTCTGCACTCTGTAAACCAATCTGCAAGGCACAACGGACATTCTTAAAGGCACGGGCAAGTTCTCTGTCAATAAACTCAGCGCGCGCTTCAAAATAATAGAAAGTATCAGGAGTTTTTTTCTCTATGAGCTTAAGCATTTTTACTGCGCGCTCTTTTGAAGCATTGTAAGTCGGGTCAAGAACAAAAACCTGGGGAACTTTTTTACGTGCAAATAAATCAAGTTCCTTAGAAAGCCTTTCTTCGGGAAAATAACTTACTTTTTTCTCTCCCTTTGACTCATAACAGTAAGAACACTTGAAAGGACAGCCGCGGGCAAGTTCCCACAAAGCTCCCCCATATTTTGAAGGATCCAGAGTCCCGTCTAAATAAGGCGAAGAAAGATTTTCAGGTAAGCAGGGAAGAGCACGCAAAGGAGAACCTGACTGACCGGACACTATTTTTTTCTCAATTCCGCAGAGTTTTTCCCCTTTACAGGCATAGACCCCCGGAATTTTATAGTCTTCTATTTCCCCGTCAGAAAACTTTCCCGGATTATTGTGAATGCATTCAAGTAATTTTACAGCCGCCCCTTCCCCGCTTCCTGCAATCGTGTAATCAAAACCTGAAAAAACAAAGGGATCAGCCGTTACTTCAGGCCCGCCTGCAATCGTAATAATTGAAGATTTTATTTTTTTTAATTTAAGGGCAGTTTTTTCTAAGACAAGATGATTCCACACATAAACGCTGAAAATCACAAAATCAGGATTTTTTTCCAGAAGTTTTTCTGCCATATAAGAAGCAGTATCTTCATCCGTTTTTAATTTAAGGATTTCTTTACTTTCACGGCAGAAATCAAAAAGTTCAGTGTGATATTGATTTTTTGTCTGCGGGCTGTTTTTTACTGCACTTGCAATACAGGCAGCGCCAAGAGGCAGTGCCTGCGGAGATTTTTCTATTAAAAGTGTTGTACAAATAAGGTTTTTCATACAGTCTTACTTTTCCCGCAGGCACAAAAAGGCATGTTATTTATTTTTATTGATGATTTTTTCTTCGTATTTACCGGTTGCTATATCAATAAAGCGGACAAAAAGACTTACCTTGTTTTCTTCATTGAGGCTGTTCCAGATTTTATCTGTAAACTCATCAATGTTTCCCTTAATTTCAACAAGTTCTGGTTCACCTTCAAATGAAGGAAGAGGATTTCCGTTACCCATATAAGTGTGGATAAATCTTCCCTGACCTTTAAGAGGATTATCATAAGTGTAAGTAAAGCGGAGAGTATTATCACCGTTTCCGTTATCACTCTTTAAGATCGAGATTGCATAATCAAATTTTCCATTTTCAACATTTAAAAGTGACGAAATGCGCGGAGTAAAATTAGGAGCGTCGTGTTCATATTTGCGGGAGCGGAGTGACTGTTCAAAACTTTCGCCCTTTTTCATTCCTTCATAAATTGTATCTGTCTGATCCCCGTTTGTAACGATTGTCAGATTTCCAAGCTGTCTTACTGCAGCATAGATAATGAGGCTCGGATCACCTGCAATTAAAGACGGATCAAAAGCTTTTGTACGGATTACTTCTGTTCCGTTTTCTTCTTCTACTGTAAAAATACGGTTGCGGCTTCCAGCACTGCGTCCCATTGTCCAGTAAGCACTTACTGCATATTTTCCGTCTTCACTTAAACCGGCAACAATTCCTCTTCCTGGATATTCATTTTCACTTAAAAGCTTTTCAAGCTGATTGATTTTCATAACAAACCTCGGGATTTTTTGTAAATATGCGCATCTTTTTACGAACGCTGCACACTTCTATAAAGTTACTTTGATAATTATAAAAATATAGTAGAAATTTTCAACACAGCCGGAGCAGAGGCAAAAAAAATCGCAATAAAAAAGCGTTACTTCCTGTTAAACAGATTGTTAATATAACCGATAATATAAACGGAGAAGTATACAAATGGAGAATTCTATGAATGAATCTTTTGACAACTTAATTTCTCAGGATGTAAGTGCCGCTGAAGATACTCCTCTTCCAGAAAATGCTGACACAACTGCACCTGCAGAAGAAATTGAAGAACAGAACACAGAAGAAGAACTCGAAACCCTTGATGACGCAGCAGAAGAAGCCGTAATTCCAGCTGAAACTGTAAGCGTTTCAAAAAAAATAAAAACAAGAAGAAAAAGAAGAATTCTTCCCCGCATTGACTTCCACAAATTCAGACAGTCAATGGCCTTCAAAATTGCTGTCGTACTTTTTTTAGTACTTTCACTTTCATTTACGGCCCTTTCATTAATCCTCAACAATTCAATCAAAAACGATAATATCGAGACCTATACAACTTTCTCTACTTCGGTTGCTGAACGCACTGCCGACGGCCTTACCTACTGGCTCGAAAGTTTTATTAAAGATTTCAACATTTTTACTAAAACCTACGCCTTCACTTCAGGTAATTATGAAACTGCCTGCGAATACTTAAAAAATAACAAAAAACTGATTGACCCTAACTTTGACTTTATGGGTTTTGCAAATCAGGAAGGACTTTTATACGATTCCAACGGAAACTACACTGATATTTCACACGAACCCTTCTTTACAGAAATTCAGACAAACGGAAAATCTTCATATATTTCCGACCCGTACCCTTCTCCGGACGGTTACGGCTATATCTTCTATATTTCTGCCCCTGTAAACAATACAAATAATTCTTTCTGGGGCGTAATGGTCGGTGCCCTGGTTTTGAGCAAAGTAAACTACAAGATCTCAGAAGCTGCTGTAAACCAGGATAGCTTTACTTTTGCACTTGATTCAAAAGGCAACATCATTTCTCATCCTGACTCAGAAAAAATCATGCAGAATTACTACATCAAAAGTGATGAAGAAACAGGCTATAAAGGCTATCACGACATGGTTCAGAAAATGCTTTTAAGCCAGAAAGGAAGTGCTATAATTGAAGACGGCGAAAGAAAAGTTACAAATTACGTTTTCTTCTGCCCGATTAATCATACAAACTGGTCACTCGGTATTGCCATCGGACAGAAAGAAATCAACGCCACTGCCCGCAAAAGTGCCTGGCAGATTGCTGCAATAAATGCAGTAATTGCCCTTATTCTCATGGCAGTTACCCTCGCCTATATTTCTTTCCTTGTTCGTCCTCTGCGCAAGCTCAAGAATTCGATTATTGAAATTGCCTCAGGAGAAGCAGACCTTACAAAACGTATTGAAGTTAAATCAAAGAACGAAATCGGTGAAGTTGTAATGGGCTTTAACACGTTTACAGAAAACCTCATGCTGATTATCAAACGGATTAAAGAATCAAAAGACAACTTAAGCGATGTTGATATGGACATGGTAAATACCACGGAAACGACCCTCAACTCAATCAGGGATATCATTTCCCACATCAACGGGGTAAGTACCAAAATCGGTGTTCAGAGCCAGTCCGTTGAAGAGACAGTCGGAAAAGTAAATAACATTGCTTCAAATATTGAATCGCTTGATGCCCTCATTGAAAACCAGTCATCAGGAGTAACTCAGGCCAGTGCCGCTGTTGAAGAAATGCTTGGAAACATCATTTCAGTTACCCGCAGTACAGAACTGATGGTACAGTCATTTACTGAGCTTGAACAGGATACAAATACAGGTATTGAAAAACAGAACAGCGTAAACGAACAGATTAAACTGATTCAGGAACAGAGCCGCATGCTTATGGAAGCAAACAAAGTTATATCTAAAATTGCTTCCGACACAAACCTGCTTGCCATGAACGCTTCAATTGAAGCCGCACATGCGGGCGTTGCAGGACAGGGCTTCTCTGTAGTTGCTGATGAAATTCACGTACTTTCAGAAAACTCCGGAGCTCAGTCTAAGAGAATCCGTGATGAACTTAAAAAGATTCAGGATTCAATTACTGATGTTGTTAATTCTTCTGCAGAAGCAAAATCTGCCTTTGAGTCAGTTACAAATAAAATCCATGAAACTGACCAGCTTGTACAGCAGATTAAGGGCGCTATGGAAGAAAGCGAAATCGGCAGCCGCCAGATTACAGACGCATTAAAAATGATGAATGACTCTACAAGCGATGTAAGAAACGCTTCAAGGGAAATGTCTGACGGAAACCAGGTAATCTTAGACCAGGTTGAAAAACTCCAGGCTGCTACTGAAGAAATCAAAGAAAGCATGACCAGCATGACTTCTTCTGCAAACGAGATTTCTGACAACAGCCAGACCCTCACTGATATTTCTAAAACAATGCAGGAATCAATCGCAAAAATCGGCACACAGATTGATTTATTTAAAGTTTAGAATATAATTACGGCATGACTTGTGAACTTTCAATCACCCTCATGCCTGAAGACGAAAATAATCAGGCTGTTATCGGCTCAAAAATCAAAGAAGCACTGGCCGCAAAAAATATAGAAACTAAAGGCCAGTCCCTAACTCCCGTTTTTATAAAAAAATCAATTGATGCAAGACATTCTCAGATTAAGCTGATCATGCGCTACAAGGTCTATATAGGGGAAGATCCTGAAGACCTTGAAAACATTGCCCTGAACTGGAAAAAAGCAGACGGAAAACACACAGTAATCATAATCGGCTCAGGACCTGCAGGTCTCTATGCAGCCTTCAAACTGTTTGAACGCGGTATAAAGCCTGTAATAATTGAACGCGGTAATCCGACAAACGCACGTGCCCTCGATATCAATAAACTCACGACAGAAGGTACCTTAGACGAAAACTCAAATTTCTGTTTCGGCTCAGGCGGGGCTGGAACTTTCTCTGACGGAAAACTCTACACCCGTTCAAACAAGCGCGGGGATATCTATAAAATTTACCGCATCTTTGTTGAATTCGGTGCAAATCCAAACATTCTGACAGACGCACACCCTCACATAGGCACAGACAAACTGCCCGGAATCATCGACCGCATGGAAAAAAAGATTGTCGAACTCGGCGGCGAGATTCACTTTAATACGCTCTGTACTGATTTAATCACGGAACGCACACCTGAACTTACTGTTAAAGGCGTTAAAGTCAAAAACTTAAAGGACGGCAGTGAAAAAGAACTTTTTGCAGATGCCGTAATTCTTGCAACAGGACATTCTGCGGAAGCAGTCTACAAGATGATTGCAAAAATAGAACCAGAGGCCCTGGAAGCAAAAACTTTTGCAGTTGGCGTTCGCGTAGAACACCCGAGAAGCATAATCGATAACATTCAGTTTCACGGGCAGAAAATGCCGAACGCTGCAGAATACCGTCTTACGACACAGGTTGAAGACCGCGGTGTTTACAGTTTCTGTATGTGTCCGGGAGGATATGTGGTTCCGTGCGCCACTACAAAAGACCAGATTGTCGTAAACGGAATGAGTTCTTCAGGAAGAAACAGTCAGTGGTCAAATGCGGCCATAGTTGTAGAACGCCGTCCGGAAGACATCCCGGAAGAATACAGAAAACAGGCTGAAAAAGACGGCTGCCCTGCCCTTGCAGGTCTTTACTGGAGGACAGCTCTTGAAAACCTTACCTTCAGAAACGGTAACGGACAGTACGCTCCGGCCCAGCGCCTGACAGACTTCCTGGACGAAAAAGATTCAAAAACACTTCCGGTTACAAGCTATAAGCCGGGAGTAACAGCAAGCAGACTTGATAAATGGCTTCCTGAAGACATCAGAAAAAGACTTCAGGCAGGTTTTAAAGCCTTTAACCACAGCATGAAAGGTTTTGTAACTGACGATGCTATTTTAATAGCCTCAGAAACAAGAACAAGTACACCGGTCCGCATTACCCGAGACAAAGAAACCCTTGAAAGCACCAGAATCGCAAGGCTTTACCCCTGCGGTGAAGGCAGCGGCTATTCAGGCGGAATCGGAAGTTCTGCAATGGACGGAGAAAGAGTTGCTGCGGCAATTATATATAAACTTTCTGAAGAGGGAGAGACAAAATGAAACACTGTATCCTTGTAAAATTCATCCCGGAAATCTCTAAAAAACTCGAAAAGTCTTTTATTGATCAGATTCAGGATATTTTTGACGGCACTAAAGAAATAGACGGCGTTCATTATGTTAATATCTGGAAATGCTGCACTGACAAAGACAACCGCGCTGACATCATGATAGAAATTGACATGGACAAATCAGCGCTTGAAGAATATGACAGATGTGACGCTCACCTTATATGGAAAAGGGAATACGAACGCTTTATAGACGAAAAAACAATTTTCGATTTTGACGATACAAAACCGTTCATAAAGTCAGTGCATTCTGCTACAGAACGCTTTTAAGGAACTGCTGGAGGCGCTCACTTTTTGGCTTATTGAAGATTTCTTCCGGAGTTCCTGTTTCTCCGATTTTTCCGTCTTCCATAAACACAACACGGTCTGCTACTTCGCGGGCAAAGCCCATTTCATGAGTAACAACAACCATTGTCATACCGTCTTCAGCAAGCTTTTTCATTACAGAAAGAACTTCACCTACCAGCTCAGGATCAAGAGCACTTGTCGGTTCATCAAACAGCATGATTTTAGGTTCCATGGCAAGGGCACGCGCAATTGCAACACGCTGCTGCTGACCGCCTGAAAGACGTGCAGGATATTCATTTGCCTTAAGTTCAAGTCCGACCATTTTTAAAAGCTCAAGAGCTTTTTCTCTTGCTGCAGCTTTATCAGTCTTTCCAACATGAACAGGAGCAAGCATTACATTTTCAAGAACAGTTTTATGAGGAAAAAGATTGAATCTCTGGAAAACCATTCCCATTTCAAGAAGAACTGCATTGCGTTCTTTTTTAGGCATTTTGAAACGGCAGTGACCGTTTTCATAATCATCAAGAAGAGTGTCTTCAACCCAGATTTTACCGTTATCGATATGTTCCAGATGATTTAATGTCCTGAGATATGTTGATTTTCCGGCACCTGACGGACCAATTATGCAGACAACTTCTTTCGGGGCAATTTCAAGGCTTACATTTTTAAGTACCTGAAGACTTCCGAAATTAGTACAGATATTTTCAGTTTTAATCATGCTCATTTTTTATACCGCCTTTAGCCTTACTCATAGATACTGAATTTCTTTTCAGTTTTATTAAATACAACAGAGAACACGGCTGTAATCACAAGATACAAAATCATAGCCGGCAGATAAACAAGTTCGTTTCCTGAACTTGAAGCAATACTTCTTGTAATTTTAGTGATGTCTTCAAGGGCAATAAGAGAAACCAGTGAGGCATCCTTTAACACCATGATAAATTCATTTCCGATTGAAGGAATTAAACGGCGGATTGACTGAGGAACAATTACAAGCGCCATAGTCTGGAAATAATTAAGTCCTAAAACACGGCTGGCTTCGTACTGGCCTTTATCAATCGACTGAATGGCAGCACGGATATATTCTGCCATGTAAGCCGCACTATTAAGTCCAAATGCAATGAAAGCGGCTAAAAACTTATTTCTTAATGTTAATGCAGGAAAAAGTTTTGGAAGACCAAAATAAAGGAAATAAAGCTGCATTAAAAGAGGAGTGCCGCGGAAAAAGAAAATATAGGCACTGCAGATTTTATTTAAAAACTTTTTCTTAGAAATTTTACCAAGTGCAAGCAGGAGACCAAACATGGTTCCGGCAGAAACAGCGGCCAGTGTAAGCAGAATTGTAATTTTTGCACCGCCTAAAAGTGCGGGTATCCAGCCGGTGATTTTAACAAGTGCCTTTTCCATGAAAGAAGTCTCCTGCCCTATAATTTATTTTACAGAAATAAGGTCTGAACCAAAGATTTTATTAGAGATTTCTGCTAAAGAACCGTCAGCAGCCATTTCATCAAGAGCTGCGTCAATTTTTTCTTTAAGAGCAGTATTTCCCTTTTTGATTGCGATTCCGAAGAATTCATCAGGATCTCCAACCCATACACTCTTATATTTTGAATCTTCACCGAGGTAAGCAGCACTTACGAGGGCATCAGAAACAACAGCATCGCAGCGACCCAGGGCAAGTTCGTCATATGCATTGATTACTTTGTCAAATTCACATGGTTCGAATTTAAGGCCTGCAGCAGCCATTTTTTCCATAAAGATATCAGAAGTTGTTTCTGCCTGGTAAGCAACTTTAAGACCTGAAAGATCTTCAGGCTTTGATACAGCGAGTTTTGAATCTTTCTGTAAAATGATTGCCTGACCGTTACCGATGTATGATTTTGAGAAATCCATTGATTCAAGGCGTTCTGGAGTGATTGTAGCAGCAGAGATAACTACATCATATTTTTCTGTTTCAAGTCCGGCAAAAATTCCGTCCCATGCAGTATCTACGAATTCAACTTCAAGACCGAGTTTTGAAGCAAGAATTTTACCCATTTCTACATCAAATCCAAGAGGGGTTTTTCCGTCTGCATCATAGTATTCCATCGGAGGATATCCGATTTCCATACCAATCTTGAACTTACCCTTTTCAAGAGTAAAATCACCTTTTTCAGCTTTTTTAGAACAACCAGTTACAGCAAGTACCATGAGGGCAGCTGTAAGTACAGCAAATACTTTTTTCATAAAATTCCTCCTTATGAAAAGTTCTGCAATATAGAAAATAAAAAAGGGACCGGAGATAAGATAACCCGCCTGTCCCTTATTTAATATTAATAAATATGTAATATTTGGTCAATAAAAATGTATATTTATGCAGTTTGTGCAGTCTGCGGCACGGATGCCGCCAGCACAAAAACTTAACGACAGAATTGCAAAGCAATTGTGTCAAAAATAAAAATTACACGGATGTAATTTTTATTTTTAGAATACAGGAACTACTTCACTGTTCGGATATCTGTTTTTAATCCATTCCTTTACTTTTTCACTCTGAAGGGCTTTTACCAGGGCCTTGATTTCAGGAGCATTCTGATTTCCGTCATTAACGGCAATGATATTTACATAAGGAGAATCTGCACCTTCAACAAAAAGACCGTCATTTACGGCAGAAAGTCCGGCAGGAATTGCATAGTTACCGTTGATGACAGCGGCATCTACATCATTGATAACGCGTGGAAGTGAAGCTGCTTCAAGTTCACGGAACTTAAGGTTCTTAGTGTTTGAAACAATATCAAGAGGAACAGCCGTAATTCCGGCTTCTTCCCTGAGAGTAATGAGACCGGCAGACTGAAGAAGAAGAAGGGCACGGCCTTCGTTTGTCGGATCATTTGGAATTGCAATTTCAGCACCGTCTGCAAGGTCAGCGAGTGAAGAAACTTTCTTTGAATAAAGAACGATTGGTTCAACATGAATACCGCCTGCATTTACAAGGTGATATCCCTTTTCTTTGTTGAAAGATTCCATGTATGGAAGATGCTGGAAATAGTTGGCGTCAATATCACCTGAATCAACAGCATCATTTGGAGTTACATAATCAGTAAACTCAATTACTTCAAGATCAACACCTTCAGCCTTAAGATCATCTTTGATAAGGTTAAGGATTTCTGCATGAGGCTCCGGTGTAGCCCCTACTTTAAGAGAGCCGTTAAAACTCTTTGCTTTTTTTGTGCAGCCTGCAAATGCAAAAAGCACAGTTGCGGCAGCAGCGGCAGCGATAAACTTTTTCATTTTTCCTCCTGTGAAAACCGTTTTTACGGTCATCGAAGATTTTGAAAGCCCCCGTTCAGGATCCGCTTCAAAACCTAGTAAATTAGTATGTAATTAGATATTATGCCTATGCATAAAAAAAAGCAAGTCCCCTGTCCGTAAACCACAGATTAACAGAGATTTACACAGATTTTTTTTGCACGAATTCTTCTTTGGTATTAAAATATAATAAGCTAACAATAAAAAAGGAGAATTATTATGGCAAAAAAAGGTAATCTCAATCTGATTTATCTTATCGGTATGGCTTTAATCGTAATCGGTTTCTGCTGCCCGATGTTTTCAGGCTTTTTAGGAAGCGCAAACGGATTCAAATTCATCGATTTTGATAATTCAGGATTCGTAACAATCGGTGCCCTTCTTATCATTGCCGGTGCAGTTGCTGGACTCTGCGCATGCTTTATTCCGCAGTTAAGTGGTCTTAAGCTTGTATTTGCACTTGCAGTTCTTGCAGGCGCAGTTATTCTGGTTCTTGGCTTTACAACAAACGGCGGAATCTATAAAGCAATCGGTAAAAATATCATCAAACACGCAACAGTAGGATTCTATCTTGTTGTAGCAGGAATCATTGCTGCAGCTGTTGGCGCATTTAAGAACTAACAACAGCACAGAATGACTTTATGTTCCGGAGAATCCTTAACGGTGCCTCCGGATTTTTTTTTACCCTGGCCCATCAACTTCACTGGCAGTCTATTAAGAATACCCTGTGCTTAGGGATAGTAGCACCGGAGTCCCGGAGGGATGAGCCGCGCAAGACGGCGAAGTGCGGATAGCCCGGCCCGGAGCGCTAGGCGCGGAGGGAAAGCCCCATCTTAATTTTTATATCATTTCCTTTTACAAAAACTTCTGCATCGGAGCCGAAAACAAGGGGCATGGCAGGGTCTATATGGCCTATATCGGCATCCATAATCAGCGGGACATTAAAGCTTTTGAGGATTCCTGTAACCGCGTTGTACTGATTTACTCCCATGACTTCCTGTCTGAAAGCTGCATACGGACGGCCGATAATAAAGCCTGACGCATTTTCAAACCAGCCGGATTCTTTTAAGTGCCAGAGGGCGCGGCGGATATCCATTGGATTATAGTCACAGCTTTCCAGAACCCAGATTATTTTTTTACGGGTACGGGAAAACTTTTTTACAAAATCAAGTCTTGTACCGCTTAAACCTGTAAGACAGTCAAGACAGCCTCCTAAAAGTGTCCCGTCAAAAATAATTTGAGTTTCAGGGGTTGCTTTTAAAAGACCTGTTTCGTGCGGTATGTACGAGGTCAATACTTTTTCATCTGTAAAAATATACGGAGAAAGGGGATCTTCTGACTCTACATCAGGATTCTGGAACATAGGATAGCCGTAAACAGTATCTGACTTTCCCTCTAAAAGATTCCAGGCATCATTTTCACTCTGTTCCCACGGCTTTCCAAAACCCGGTGCATTCGGACCGTATACGGCAGGAACATTACAGTAAGTCACAAGCGGAAAGATGAAATTCGTGTTGTCGGAATATCCCATGAACCATTTCGGCGGTGCGTTTTTAATGCTGTCAAAATCCACATAACTTACGGTCTCGCACATTAATTCCCCGCCGCCGCAGCTGATTACTGCCTTTACTGACGGGTCAAGATAGAGTTGTGTAAGTTCACGGGCAGCTGTCTGGGGGTCTGTTGAAATTCCAAGGCCGTCGGATTTGTAGCAGCACTCCCCGATTTTTACATTGTAACCTTTTTCCTTAAAACGTCGGACTGCTTCTTTAAAACGAAAAACATAGGGTTCTGAAGTTGCACCAAAACTAGGGGCGGCAATTGCTATTGTATCCCCCGGTTTTAAAGATTGTGGAAAATTCATATAGTTCTCTCCCGCCCCTTAATAGTTATGAGAATATCTAAAAATAAATTATCTGCAGAGTTCAGTAATTATTTCAACAGCCCTGTCAATTCCGATTTTTGCCGTATTGATGCACAAATCATACCAGCGGCTGTTTCCAAATTCTGTATTTGTATAATACGAACAGTATTTCCGGCGCATTTTATCAACTTTTTCCATCTGCTGCATGATTTTTTCTTCCGGCACATTCTGCATTTTTTCCTGCTTTAATCTCTGAACACGCCAGTAAGCATCAGCATGAATAAAAACATGAAAACTGTCATCAAAATGATTTAAAATCTGATTTGCATTACGGCCAACAATTACACAGCGGCCGTGTTCTCCTACCTTGCGGATTATAGATTTCTGCGCTTCAAAAATCTGTTCATTGACAGGACGGCTGTAAAAATCAAAAAGTGCCTGAGTAAAACCAGAAAGAAGCGGAACATTTTCATCGTTTTTCAATACTTTTGCAACATCGATGTTTGTTTCAGCTGCCGCCTTTAAGATTATTCCTTTGTCGTAGTATTCATATCCCAGATTCTGTGCAACACGTTTCCCGATTTCAGCCCCGCCTGCACCGAATTCACGGCTTATTGTTATGATTTTTTTCATACAGCCTCCCCACCGGCACTGACAGATTCTTTAGAGCTGAAAATATTTTTCCAGAATTTTCTGATATCTGCCGTTTTCCATTATATTTTTTAATCCGGCGTTAAACATTTCAAGAAGTTCAAAATTCTTTACATCCATTATGACAAAACCATAAGGAGAACCTGCATCCGCCATTCCCTGAGGAATATAAAGCGGCAGTCTGTCTTTTTTTATGTTGTCTGCCATAGTCGGAGCATCTTCTACAAGAGCATCACAGCCGCCGTTAATTACTTCGGAATACATTGAAGGAGAATCCTGGAATACCTTTATTTTAAAATCATACTTTGCACGGAGGCTGTAGGCAAAGTCTGCCCCGCTGGTTCCATTTTTTACTGCTACAGTTTTTCCTTTAAGATCATCAAACGATGAAACTGTACTGCTGAGCGGAACTACAAATGTCTGTGCAGCATAAAAATACGGTTCTGAAAAAATCCAGCCTGTATCAATACGCGACTGCTTAATCGTTGCCCCCGCCATGAGCGCCTGCGCTTCTCCGTTCATTACCGCAGCAACGGCTGCATCCCAGCCCAGAGACCTTAACTCATAAGAAAAGCCCTGGTCCTCGGCTACAGCCCTGAGGATATCAATATCGATTCCGTTGAGTTTACCGTCCGGATTTTTATAAACAAAAGGACGGAAAACTGTATCTGTTGCAATAATCCAGACTCTGTGCCTGGCATCTTTTTTAGAAGAACTTCTGGCACAGCCTGCAAACAAAGAAACGAGAAGGATTGAAATGACACAAGCGGTAAATATTTTTTTCATTTATTTTACTTCAGTATCTGTGACTATAACTTTTTTGATATGCCAGATGTCGCGGACATAATCTTCAATTGTTCTGTCACTTGAGAATTTTCCGCTGTTTGCAATGTTGATTAACGCTTTTCTTACCCAGCCTTTTTTGTCCTGATATGCTTTTGCAACTTCTTCCTGTGCCTTTACATATTTTTCAAAATCAGCAAGAACATAATAAACGTCAGGTCTCTGGCCTTCTACACCATAAACAAGTGAATCATGGATTTCCTTGAAAATCTGGCGGCTAGGGTCATAAGTTCCGTCTGTAAGCTGTTCAACAACTTTTGCAAGGGCAGGATTTCTCTCAAGATACTGCTGAGGGTTGTAAGAATGTTCTTCTTCCATTTTCTGGATTTCTTCTGTCAGAAGTCCGAACGGGAATCCGTTTTCTTTTCCTGCTTCTTCAAAAATTTCGATATTGGCGCCGTCCATGGTACCAAGTGTAAGCGCACCGTTTACCATGAACTTCATGTTTGAAGTACCCGAAGCTTCTTTTCCGGCTGTTGAAATCTGTTCTGAAACATCTGCTGCCGGGAAGATTTTTTCTGCAACGCTTACGCGGTAGTTTTCGATGAATACGACACGAAGTTTTCCTCCGACACGTCTGTCATTGTTTACGCGGTCTGCAACAGTATTAATCAGTTTAATGATTGACTTTGCACGGCGATAACCTGAAGCTGACTTGGCACCGAAAATAAAGGTTCGGTTCGGCGGATTAAAGGTCGGATCTTCGATAATCCTGTTGTAAAGATACATGATGTGAAGCACATTAAGAAGCTGTCTCTTGTATTCATGAAGGCGTTTAACCTGCACGTCAAAGATTGAATCAGGGTCAAGGAATTCATTCTGCTTATGCTTTAAGTAATCTACGAGGATTTCCTTGTTGTGATGCTTAATGGCAATAAGCTCTTCCAGGGACTTGTCATCATCTGCAAATTTTTCGAGTTCCTTAAGTTTAGTAAGGTCTTTTTCCCAGCCGTGGCCGATTCTTTTAGAAATGAACTCTGCCAGATCAGGGTTTGCACTGCAAAGCCAGCGCCTCTGGGTAATTCCGTTTGTCTTGTTGTTGAATTTAGCTGGATAAAGATCGTACCAGTCTTTAAGTTCCTGATGCTTTAAAAGTTCAGTATGAAGGGCTGCAACGCCGTTTACAGAGAAGCCTGCGTGAATTGCAAGCCATGCCATATAAACTTTTCCGTCGTGAATAATCGACATGTGATTCTGCTTTGCATAGTCATTAGGATACTTTGCACGAAGTTCAATCAGGAAACGTCTGTTGATTTCTTCTACAATCTGATAGATGCGCGGCAGGAGGCTCTGGAAGATTGAGATGTCCCACTTTTCAAGGGCTTCTGCAAGAATCGTATGGTTAGTATAGGCAAAAGTTTTTGTTACGATATTCCATGCATCATTCCAGCCCATGGAATATTCGTCCATTAAAATCCTCATGAGTTCAGGAATTGCAACTACAGGATGAGTATCATTAAGCTGGATTGCGTGAAGTTCCGGGAACTGCGTAAAATCCGTTCCGTGATTTGCAACAAAGTGATGAACTAAATCCTGAAGGGAAGCTGAACAGAAGAAATACTGCTGCTTTAAGCGCAGGGCCTTTCCCTGAGGACCATTGTCATTAGGATAAAGGACGCGGGTAATGTTTTCTGCGCTGTTCTGCTTAAATACGGCTTCGTTGTAGCGCATGTCGTTAAACAGCTGAAGGTCAAAGCCGTCAGGGCTTGAAGCCTGCCAGAGGCGAAGCGTGTTTACGGTATTGGTGTCAAAACCTACCACCGGCATATCGTACGGAGTTGCAACAACTTCTTCTGCATTTTCAATATAAAAGCGATCCTGTCCGTCAGGAGTTTTTCCGTATTTTATTTCACCGCCGAATTTAACTGTTACGGCAAGGTCACTGCGCTTTACTTCCCACGGATCGCGGTGCTTGAGCCAGTTGTCAGGATATTCAACCTGATAACCGTTTTCAATGTGCTGTTCGAACATACCGTATTCGTAGCGGATTCCGTAGCCGTGGCCTGGATAATCGAGGGTTGCAAGTGAATCAAGGAAGCAGGCAGCAAGACGGCCAAGACCGCCGTTTCCGAGTCCCGCATCAACTTCTTCGTCTTCAATTACATTAAAGTTAATGTTCATATCCTTGAGGACTTTTTTAACTTCTTCTTTAATGCCTAAGTTAATCAGGTTGTTGCTCAGGGCCCGTCCCATAAGGAATTCGGCTGAAAGGTAATAAAGCTGTTTTACGGGTTTTTTATCGTATTCGCGGCGAGTTGCCATCCAGGCAGGCATAATCAGTTCCTGAACGGAAGCACTTACAGCATCAAAAAGGTCGTGGCTGTTTGCCTGGGAAATGTCTTTTCCGTATTGACGGCGTAAGCGGGCTGCAAGGTTTTCACGGAACTGTTCAGCATCAAATTTCATTTTTCTTCATCTCCAGTTAAAAGACTGCCGGTCAGGCAGTTTTAAAACGCTTTAAAGCAGACAGAGCTTAATGCCTTTAAATGCTTTAAAAGCTGTCAAAGACTATTTTACCACATAATCTGAACCGGGAAAATCAAAAAAAAATAAAAATTACGGGACATTATTTTACAGACGGAAAGGAAATAAATATTTCTACTTGCTGATTAAAACCAGTGCTGAACCTGCAGGCACAACATATTTTTCCTGGTTTTTTAAGATTTCTTCATTTCCAGGCTCTAAGGCACAGGATTCGTCTTCAATAAAAGTATCAATGACACGGTACCACTTTCGTCCAAGAGACGGCGGCGGAAGTGTCAGGGTCACATCGTGAATATTAGTATTGAATGCAGCGTAAAAATCGTTGTCTTCTTCAAGTTTTTCGTTTCCTGCTCCACCTCCAAGACGGAATGCAAGAAAACGGTCAAGTTTATCCCATTCAGGAGTAAGTCCTTCTGTATTAAACCAGTTGATGTCTGCAGGGCTCACGTCACTTGCAGCCTTCTGTCCTTCAAAGAAGCGGGTACGGGTAAAGACACGGTGAGTTTTTCTGAGTTCAATAAGTATTTTAACAAAACGGAGAAGATCCTGGTGAGTACGGACGAAGGACCAGTCAAACCAGCTTATTTCACAGTCCTGACAGTAAGGATTGTTATTTCCGCCCTGTGTGCGCTGAACTTCATCTCCCGCTGTAAACATCGGCGTTCCCTGACTTAAAAGCAGCACGGTAAAAAAGTTTTTAATCTGACGGAGTCTTGCCTTTTCAATCTTTGGATTTAAGCTCGGGCCTTCAAAACCGTTATTCCAGCTTAAATTATTGTCATTTCCGTCGCGGTTTTCTTCACCGTTCTGTTCATTGTGCTTGTAGTTGTAGCTTACAAGATCATTTAAAGTAAAACCGTCATGACTTGTTACAAAATTAATTGAATTGAAAGGCCTTCTTCCTGACGGACTGTAAAGATCGCTTGAACCTGAAATTCTTGTAGCAGCCTCGGTCGAAAGTTTTTCATCCCCGCGGATAAAGCGTCTGATTCCATCGCGGAATTTATCGTTCCACTCACACCATCTGCCGCCGGGGAACGAGCCGACCTGATAAGCGCCGCCGCAGTCCCACGGCTCTGCAATAATTTTTATGTCACGAAGGAGAGGATCTTCGCTGATTCGGCGTGTTAAAGGAGCATCTGGATTTATAAAACCGTGCTCATCGCGGGAAAGAACGCTGGCAAGGTCAAAGCGGAAGCCGTCAACATGCATTTCCCGGACCCAGTAACGAAGACAGCTCATTATATAGTCCTGAACGACAGGATGATTGCAGTTCATTGAGTTTCCGCAGCCGCTGAAATTTACATAGTATTCAGGATTCTGACTTACAAGCTGATAAAAAATTGAATTATCAAATCCGCGGAAATTCAGCGTTACACCATGTTCATTGCCTTCTGCCGTATGGTTAAACACTACATCAAGAATTACTTCAATTCCGGCCTTATGACAGGCTTTTACCAGGTCCTTAAACTCGTTTACACAGGCTCCCGGATTTTTATCAGACGAATATGTGCACTTAGGTGCAAAGAAGCAGGTTGTACTGTAGCCCCAGTAATTTATCATCCGTTTACCGGTCTTTGGATTTACATTTGTATTTTCGTATTCATCAAATTCCTGCACCGGAAGAAGTTCAATTGCAGTAATACCAAGTTCTTTAAGATAAGGAAGTTTTTCGATTACACCGCGGTAAGTACCTGGATGCTTAACCTGAGACGAAGGAGAGGCAGTAAAACCTTTAACATGCATTTCATAGATTATTGATTTATTAAGCGGGATTCCAAGCGGCTTATCATCATTCCACTCATAGGAAGCGTTATCAACAACAACGCACTTAGGCATTTTTTCAAGAGAACAGGTTTTGTCAGAATTAAGATTCTTAAAAAGAGAACCTTCTGTTAAAGCCTTTGCCTTTGGGTCATAAAGCCAGTTTTTTCCATTGAAGCGGTGTCCTTTTTCTCTCTCAAAAGGACCATCCACCTGATAAAGATACAGCGCACCGGCCTTTAATCCTGCAACAAACACGTGCCAGATGTCACCGGTTCTGTTAAGTTTAGGATCAAGTTTTATGAGTTTCCATGGATGACAGTCAATACTTTTCTTAAAAAGCGCAAGTGTTACGGACGTTCCGTTTCTTGAAAAAACACTGAAATTTACGCCGCCGTCAATCACATAAGCTCCGTCCTCAGACGGCTTTCCAGGCAAAACTCTTAAAAAATCCATAATATAAGTTTAGCATATTTTATAGAACAATGCATCTGAAACTGTCATTCATAGCTTAGGGATGGGAGCGGCGCGCAGCGTTGCAAAGCAATGGAGGCGAAAGCCGTAACCGCGTACAGCCCGGCCCGGCGCGCAGTGCCGGGAAAGCCCCTTAAATAATTCATATTTTTTCTTTATAATCCTCACCATGAACAAAGATAAAAGCAAGACCGCCAATTCATCCCTCCCGGAGACAGAACAATCAGCTGTCATTCAGAATGACACTCAGGACTCCCAGCCGCCTGCAGGCGATAAAACAGCCCTTGTTACAATAATCGGCCGTCCTTCTGCCGGAAAATCGACATTTTTGAATACTGCCTCAGGCGAAATGATAAGCATTGTCAGTTCAATTCCACAGACAACGAGAAACGCAATCAAAGGAATCGTAAACACCTCCCTCGGGCAGCTCGTTTTTGTAGATACTCCGGGCTACCACGAATCAGATAAAAAAATGAACCTCCGCATGCGTAACATTGTTGCAGACCAGCTTGCAAATGCTGATTCAATTCTTTATGTAATCGACTCAACAAGAGCGTGCGGCGACGAAGAAAAACTCATTACAGCTCTCTTAAAAGGTCATGAAGATAAAACAGTCTGTGCCGTAAACAAAATCGATGAAAAAGCTTCAAATCCGGCAATGGTAAGAAAGTTTCTTTCCGTTCAGCTTCCGGAGCTTAAAGGCGAAAACATAATCGACACCTCTGCAAAGGAAGACCAGGGAATAAATGATGTTCTAAAAGCTCTCTATGCAATGGCAAAACCAGGCCCGCATCTTTATCCTGAAGAATTCTACACCGACCAGGAAGTTGATTTCCGCATTGCAGAAGTTATCCGTGAACAGGCAATAAACCGCCTTGAACAGGAAATTCCTCACTGCCTTTACGTTCAGATTGCAGACATGGAAATGCGCAGTCCGACAAAAATGTGGTGCCGCGCCTTTTTATGCGTAGAAAAAGAAAGTCAGAAAGGAATTGTAATCGGAAAAGGTGCGCAGATGATAAAAACCATCCGCGTAGAATCCATTAAACAGCTTCGAAAACTTTTTGACTACAAAATTGACCTTGATTTACAGGTTAAAGTAGACAAAAACTGGCGCCAGAACGATTTACGCCTGGACAAACTCTTAAAATAGTTTTTGCCACCGCGCCCTCAAAACAAAAAGCACAATTAAAGCAGGCACCGGACAACGCAAAAAACTAGATTAATTCTTTAAACAGCTCGAACTGTCCGATTCCCTGATAGCGGAGCATGCTCAGACCGTTGCAGACTTTACAGCCTGAAGCGTCTGCCCTTGCCATGACAGGAGTAACTTCAGGAGCGTAAACAATATCATAAACAAATTCGCTGCCCTTAAAATCATAGAACCAGATCGGGTCGTTGTCCTGATTTGACGGGTCATTTGAGCCCATGCCCTTTGAGGTAGTCTGAACGATTATGTCAGAATACTTGTTGAGTTTTTCAAGGCTTTCAGGTCCTAAAGTTGCATATTCAAAACCGTATTTATCTGCAATAAGGCGCGCCTTTGCAAGAGTTCTGTTAAATACACAGGCCTTTGCCCCCAGTTCTTTAATTACCCAGGCAATTGCACGGCTTGCACCTCCCGCTCCGATTACTGCAACTTTTTTGCCCCTGAGGTTTTTAAGCCCCGTAAATTCAAGAAGTGCCTTTTCAAAACCTGTCGCATCAGTGTTATAGCCTTTCCAGTTGTCACCGTCGCGGACAACAGTATTGCAGGCACCGATTGCCTCTGCCTTTTTATCAATGTTGCGGATAAGCGGGATTACGGTTTCTTTATGAGGAATTGTTACAGAAAATCCCTGGATATTGAGGGTTTTTGCAAACATGAGCGCATCTTCAATTGTTTCCGACTTAAACGGAATGTAAACTGCGTTAAGGTTATTGTCCTTGAAAAAACCGTTCTGAAGTCCAGGACTTGAGGTTACAGTCAGCGGGAAGCCTGTAATTCCAAAAATTTTTGTATCCGCATTAATATTGCGGTAGTGATAAACGCTGTCGAGAGTAATCGGATCTGTATGTCCGATTGCAAGGAGGTTTCCCAGAAGTTCAGAAGGACTTGTGTAGGTCAGATAAGAATGAAGTTTTTCTGAAAGAATGCGTGTCGGAAGCCCGAGCGGTCCCATTGCGCATAAAATCTGCTCTGAATCTTTCCACTGGTCAGCTTCCCTGAAAACCTTTGTTACATCAGAAAGCGTATGAGGCATAAAGGCGATTTTTGGGATTTCATAAGAGCTCTGTCTCAGCGATTCAAACTTTTCCACGATATTATCTACCGGGTCAGTCATGTTGTGATATGAGCGGATGATTCTTGTTCCGAATGCCTGGGCAGCATCTTCAAGACTCGGGACATGGTAATCTTCTTCAAAATCTACATAGGCAAAATTCTTTTTCGGGTCTTCCTCTGCAAAAGCCAGGGCGCGTGCAAAAAGCATGGTACGGCTAGATTCACCTTCAACATACTGCCCTCCGTCCACCTTACGACGGATTGTAAGGATTACAGGGGTATCTACCATCGAAGGAAATTCACGGATTCTAAGGCGTTCGTCTTCCTCAAGAAAGTCAACGCGGAGTTCAACTAAATCGATAAAATCCTTGTAGTTTTCTACAATTGAAACATCTTCTGCTAAAGTCTTTCCTGTAACACAAAGACAAACTAAAGGTCTTGCCATTTTCTATTTTCCTGCCGTAATACGTTTTGCTTCTTTTCCTGCAATGCGGAGAATAAGTTCGCTTCCTTCTGAAACTGCATAAGGAATGCTGAAGTGTCCGCCCGTGTGATTAAGGGAAGCAATCTGAGCCCTCTGACCGCTCTTTTCAATACATTCAACTGTCATTGAAACAGGATAGTGGAATTCAGCAAGTTCTGTTTCAAAAATACCGTAAACAAGATTATCTTCTGGTTTTGCAGGGAAAGCCATTTCTACAGAAATTCTTGTGTAGTTCGGAACGTATTCTTTTTCAATTTCCTGCTGGGCTGTTACGCTGTCTTCTTTTTCACCGCGTTGTGCTGTATGTGCAGTAAAATCAAGAACCAGTTTTGAATCAGAAAGAAGTGCGAGCATTTCGCTTACAGATTTACCTGTGTATGACGGAACTTTTGTATTGTCAAAATTAGGTCCGCGGCTGACGATAAGATACACTGTAACAGGGTCAGAAATTTTTGTTCCTTCAGGAGGATCCTGTTCGAGGATTGTACCTGCTTCACTCAAATCTGCTTTATACACCGGATCTGCAAGGACAATGAGCTGTCTTTTAGCACCGGTGAACATTGCGGTAAGGTCAATTTTAAGTTCATCGTAATTGCGGCCTACATAATTTTCAACTTCAGAAACAACAGGACCGCGGCTTACAGTAAGAGTAACCCTTGTTCCGGCCTTTACAATAGAACCTGCATCCGGCGACTGAGAAAGGATAGTGCCCGAAGGAAGTTCATCATAACGCAGCTGGATTTTAGGATAAAGTTCTTTTACCTGCATTTCCTGAAGCGCCTGTACAAGCTCTTTTTTTTCTACTTCAGGAACAAGAACCTTTTCCGGTCCCTTAACAGTTGCAAAGAAAACTGCAAGACAGGTAAGGCACATAAGAATCACTGCAAGAATTATTGCAACGAACAGAGCCTTTCCGTTTGCTTCAAGCTGAGACATTCCGCGGTTAAAACTTACGCGGCAGTCCTGAATATTAAAGTTCTTAATCTTTGTTACGAGCTTAGAAAAAAGTTCCTTAAAATTAATCTTCATAATTATTCCTTCGGTGACCTTAATTATTCCGCCCGGTTCTTTTTACTAAAAAGACAGAGCACAGAAAATTGAGTCTAATTGATTTTATCATCAAGCACAGAGCCTATAAAGTCCCGAGCCCCGTTTAAAAATGATTTATAATCCATTGCCTTTTTGCCCTGAAGCTGAAGTTCCTTTACAACAAGAACAGAACCGTCTCCACAGGCAATTTCAATTCCAATATTTTTACGGTACGGAAGGACAGTCCCGGCTTTTTCAGAAGTGTTATCTGAAGAAGGCAGCGCCTTCAGTACAGAAAGCTTTACTCCATTAAAACCTGTAAAGCACGACGGCCACGGAGTAAAGGCACGGATTTTTCTGGAAACAGTCAGGGCGGTTTCGCTCCAGTCAATAAGCCCGTCCTCTTTTTTAATGAAAGGAGTGTAGTCCCCTTCACCTTCCTGTTTTTTTCCTTCAGTATTTCCTGCGGCGTATTTTTTTAAGGCCTTTATTAAAAGAGCCGAGCCTTCATCAACAACAGGACTTTTTGTTCCGTCCCCGTCTAAAAGAGACTGGGCAGTTTCTGTCCCGTCAAGCGGAATAAAACTCTGCTCAAGAATGTCCCCTTCGTCAGTTTTTAAGGCAAGTTTCTGAACAGTAATTCCAAGTTCACTTTCACCTGCAAGAATAGCGGCAGGAACAGGAGTGCAACCTCTGTGCTTAGGAAGGGCTGAAGGATGAAGATTAATTCCTCCGAGCGGAAAAAGCGAAAGAAACTTAGGTCCGAAAATCCGCCCGAAATTAAAGCTTACAAGAACATCAGCACCCAAAGCAGACACAGCAGTACGGGCTTCTTCCAGAAGGTGGTCAAACTCAAATACCGGAATATTATTGATGCGTGCGGCAGCAGCAACCTCTGTCTGAACAGGCTCTTTACTTCTTCCGCGTGCAGACGGCGGGTTTGTAAGGACACCTGCAATTTCAATTCCAGATGATTTTCCTTCTTCTGAGATGCAAAATTCAATTAAATTTCTCAACACCAGAGCCGAAGCCAGAGGTGAGCCGGCATATAAAATCTTCATTTTCTGCTTCTTTTACTTTGCGTTCTTTTTAGCCTCTTTTGCGGCAATTTTTGCGGCAATCGAAGCGGCTTTTCTTGCCTTTTCAGCCTCTTTTTTCTGAGCGCGTTCAAGGCGTTTTTTCATCTGTGCAGTTACTTTTGCGGCAAATTCAGGATTTCCGCGGTCAATGTAAACGATGCCGTCGAGGTGATCGTTTTCATGCTGAATTATTCTTGCTAAAAGTCCGTCAGCATCCAGAGTAAACTGTTTTCCGTTTTCATCCAGGGCTGTAACAGTTACTTCTTCAGGGCGCACGATTGTTTCATCAAAGCCCGGAAGTGAAAGACAGCCTTCGTCGTATTCACACATTTTTGCGCTTGTCTTTATAATCTGCGGATTAATAAAAACCCGGCGGACATCATCATCAGAAGTTACAACAAAAAATCTCTTTGAAATACCAACCTGAGGTGCTGCGAGCCCAACCCCTTCAGCCTCATCCATAGTTTCAAACATTTCCTGAAACAAAGCGCGCATTTTATCATCAATTTCTGACGGCTCTACAGGACTACATTTCTGACGGAGAACTTCTTCTCCCAATTTATAAATCTTCATAACCCGTAAAACTTAGCACAAAAAAGGATTTTTTTCCATACACTCGACCGAACTGCCTGAAATCACTAAAATAACAGAAAGGAAAACCTTATGATTAAAACTGTTTCTTATTCTGAACTTGATGATTCATTTTTTACCGGCCGCGACTTCGGCTCTTCAATCGATATTGTAAAGGATGTTCTTGTCGACGTTAAAAACCGCGGGGACGAAGCTTTAACAGAGTACGGTGCAAAATTTGATGTAAGCGCACCTTCATCCCTTGAAATTCCTCAGAGCGAGCTTAAGGCTGCCGCTGACAGAATGAAAAAGAACAATCCCGACCTCTACAACTCTCTGTGCTACAGCCGTGACCTGGCCCTCCGCTTTGCAAAAAAACAGGCAGAATGTTTTACTGACTTTGAAACAGAACTTGAACCGGGAGTTTTTACCGGTCAGAAAAATATTCCGGTGGAAAGAGCCGGTGTTTATGTTCCTGCAGGAAGATTCCCGCTTGTAAGTACAGTCGTTATGACTGTTACTCCGGCTGTAGCTGCAGGCGTTAAGGAAATAGTTCTGTGTACTCCGCCGCGCCTTCACCCTGATAATATTGAAGAAGCCCGCAGAAACGGAACAGGAGTTCCAGGCAAACCGTTCACCGGCGGAAAGCCCTATGCTGACGAAAACATTATGGCTGCCGCTTACATCTGCGGAGTAACAAAAGCATTTGCCTGCGGTGGTTCACAGGCAATCGGAGCAATGGCTTTCGGAACACAGTCAGTTCCGCGCACAGATGTAATCGTTGGTCCTGGAAATAAATTCGTAGCCGAGGCAAAAAAATTAGTTTACGGAACTGTCGGAATCGACATGGTTGCAGGTCCGACAGAAGTATTTATTATTGCAGACGAAAGCGCAGATCCTGCATGGGTTGCCGCTGACCTTCTGGCACAGGCAGAACACGACATAGTAGCCCAGCCTGTAATGGCAACCACTTCAAAGAAACTTGCCGGCCAGGTTTCAGAAGAAATCGAAAAACAGCTTTTGACACTTTCAACAAAAGAAACAGCCCGTCAGTCAATCGAAAACTGCGGCTTAATCATTCTCTGTGACACACTTGAACAGGCGGCAGAAGCTGCAAACCGCAAAGCCCCGGAACATCTTGAACTTGCAATGGATGAAAGCACAGAAAGAGATAAAATCGCTTCCCTTTGCCGCAATTACGGTTCCCTTTTTATAGGACACGAAAGCGCAGAAGTTTTCGGTGACTATGCCGCAGGCTTAAACCACACTCTTCCGACATCTGGAAGTGCACGTTTTACAGGCGGATTAAGCGTACGCGTCTTCCTGAAAACAGTAACTACCCTCCGTACCGTCGCAGGCTCAAAGGGTGCCCAGGCCTCAGCTCAGGCCGCAGGTCACTTAGGAGATGCAGAAGGACTTGCCGCCCACGCAAGAGCAGCAAGATTAAGGCTTAAATGACAAAATCCCTCCATGGGTTTTGTCATTTGCAACAATTTTCTGCGAAAATTCTTGCTTTACAGGTCAGCGCATCCCTGCGCTGCAATTATTCAGGCCTCAAGTCGTTTTTTCTCAGCTCTAGCGGCTGATATCTTTACCGAAATACTTTTCAGCAAGGGCAGTAAGTTCACCGCTCTGCTTTAATTCTTCAATTGCATTATTAACTGCAAGACGGAAAGAAGCTGTATTTTTTCCTTTTCGTACAGGAACAGCAACAAGACTTGCAGCAGGATTTACACAGGCAGCCTTAAAATTATTTTCCGGATGAACCATCTGATAGTAATAGAAAGTTGCACTGTCATTTAAAGTTGCATCAACACGGCCGTGCTCAACAAGCTGAAGGGTTTCTTCAAACGAATCAATATTAGATACTTCAGCACCATAAGCTTCAGCCGTTTCTGCATAAGTTGAACCGATTGTATTGCAGCTCTTTTTGCCTTTTAAATCTTCAAAAGTTTTGATGTCTTCATTTTCTTTTCTGACAATAAGAACGGTATGTGTAAAAGCGTATGGGTCAGAAAAATCATACTTTTTTGAACGTTCTTCAGTTATTTCAATTCCGTTTAACGAAATGTCATAGCGCTTAGAATCAATTCCTGCAAAAATACCGTCCCATTCAGCTTCGACAAAATCAGCCTCAACGCCAAGTTTTTCTGCAATTCTTCTTCCTACTTCAACATCATAGCCTGTAAGAACATCATTTTCATCATGATAAGTCCACGGAGCCCAGGTGCCTTCCATTGCGATTGTGAGCTTTCCCTTTTCTTTTATCTGTGCCAGAAGATCACCTTCAGTCTTCTTTCTGCAGGAAGAAAGGAATAAAGCGGCAAGAGCACAGGCGCCAAGTAAAACAGTTTTTTTCATAAATCCTCCAGTAAAAACGGCTCAATTCCAGGTTCTCCCCTTTTTCTTCTGATAAAAGGCCGTAAAAAAATTCTGTCTTTTTAAAAATAATAGAAGAATTAAATTTCGTCAAAGAAATATGTACTTTTTTTATAAAAGTCGCTTTAGCTAATTTCTAGAGATGCCCTAAACTTTTGCTTAAAGAATTTATAAAATCATGCACCTTAGGAGATTTTGGAGAATCAAAAAACTCTTTTGACGAAGACTGTTCTATAATTTTTCCGTCTTCCATAAATACAACACGGTTACTGACATTCCGGGCAAAGTTCATTTCATGAGTAACAACAAGCATGGTCATTCCCTCTTCAGCAAGTTTTTTCATGACCTGAAGAACTTCACCTGTGAGCTGGGGATCTAAGGCACTTGTCGGTTCGTCAAAATAAATGATTTCAGGGCTTGCGGCCAGGGCTCTTGCAATCGCCGTTCTCTGCTGCTGCCCGCCTGACATCTGATGCGGATAAGCGTCTGCCTTGTCTGAAAGTCCGACTTTTGCAAGCATTTCCATTCCGCGTTTAACTGCATCAGTTTTTTTCATTTTGCGGGCAGTTATAAGACCTTCAGTCACATTCTGCAAAGCTGTTTTATTACGGAAAAGATTGTAATCCTGGAATACAAAACCAGTTTTCCGCCTGATTTTATTTATCTGCTTTCCTGTTAATTTATTGAATTCAAAAGTTTCACCGTCAAATTCAAGTTCACCGCCGTCAGCCTTCTCCAGAAAATTCATGCAGCGAAGCAGAGTTGTTTTCCCTGACCCGCTCGGACCGATTACAGCGATTACATCACCTTTATTAACTTCAAGATCAAGACCTTTTAATACATCAAGAGAACCGAATTTTTTATGCAGATTCTTAATTTTAATCATCTAAAACCGCCCCGCTGCTATACTGCTTTTTGAGTAAAAAAACTGATTTTCTTTTCTGCTATGCGCTGAACCTTAGTCATGACTGTAGAAAACAAAAGGTAGATAAGGGCGACTTCAATGTAAAGGGCCAGCGGCTCGTAAGTACGGGCTACAATTCTCTGAGTAGTCATAAACATTTCTGTCACGGTAATATTTGCAGCAAGTGAAGTTTCTTTTACCATGGCGATAAGCGAATTTGAAAGCGGAGGAAAAGCTGTCTTAAACGCCTGAGGAAGAATAATCCGCCTGAAAATCTGAAAATAAGACATTCCGACACAATAACCTGCTTCAAGCTGACCAGATGGAACAGACTCAAATGCAGAGCGCATCGTTTCTGCTGTATAAGCGCCTTCATTTATGGAAAAAACAAGAACAGCGGCAGGAAAAGGGTCAATCATAATTCCCAGATTTGGAAGTCCATAAAAAACAACATACAGCTGGACAAGAACCGGAGTCCCGCGGATTACCCAGATATAAAAACGGGCAATTGATTTTAATATCTTAATATCTGCAAACTGAACAAGCGCCGTTACAATTCCAATAAAAAGGGCAAAAGTAAAAGACAGAAGCGTGAGCGGAATTGTAGTAATAAGCCCCGGAATAAGAATCTTAAAAAACGAACCGGATAAAATCTGCCAGAGATGTTCACTCAAATTAAAAATCCCTATTTTTCCTTGTGACGCTTATCAAGTTCATCATAAACGTCCTGCCAGGTAACGCCCTCTTTGTACATGAGTACGCTCATAAAATAAATGAGGTCTGCTGTTTCCCAGATTACGTCTTCACGGGTTTCAGCTTCATCAGTAAGTTCTTCAGCCTCTTCCATAACCTTTTCACGCACGCGTTTTGAGTCAAGAGTTGCAGTATAGCTGCCCGGCTTTGGATTTGCGAAGCGCTCTGCAATTGTTGCGTAAAGGCGTTCAAGATTTGATTTTGCGTCAGGTTCAGCACCGAAGCATGAATAAGAGCCTGTATGACACACCCCGCCGTTAGGGAATACAGTTGCAAGAACAGTATCACGGTCACAGTCGGCACGCATTTTTATAAGGTCAAGATAATGATGACTTTCTTCGCCTTTTGTCCACAGCCTGTTTTTTGTGCGGCTGAAGAAAGTAAGTTTTCCTGTTTCAAATGATTTTTCAAAAGCTTCTTTGTTTGCATAACCCATCATTAAAACCTGTCCTGCAGGACTCTGGGCGATTACAGGAATAAGACCGTCTGTCTTTTCATAATTAAGGCAGTTAATGAATGCATCCTTTAAATTTACAACACCGGTATAAAGAGCCATTCCAAGCTGAACATCACAGCCGATTTTTTCAAGTTCAACAATCTGTTCGAGAGTGTTTACTCCGCCTGCTGCTACAACACGGCATTTTACGGCAGCACGAAGTTCTTTTACAGCATCCATGTCTGTTCCCTGCATGCAGCCTTCTTTTTCGACACAGGTGAATAAAAGTTCAGAGCAGTACTTTTCTGCCTGTTTTGCTCCTTCAACAAGAGGAATATCTACAGTTTCAGTCCAGCCCTTTACTGCGATTTTTCCATGAATTGCATCAACAGAAATGATTACACGCTGTTTTCCCACGGCATCGCAAAGTTCCTTCAAAAACTCTTCGTTAAGAACAGATTCTCCTGCTGCAGGTGAAGAATTCCAGGCCGCAGAGCCAATGATTACTTTTTCAGCCCCAAGACTGATAAGTTCCTTTGCCTTTTTAACAGTACGGATTCCGCCTCCGACACGGACATTTCCTTTACGCAGAAGATGTTTTAAAAGCTCTGTATTTTTAGTATTTCCCTTTTCATCTGTGTTGCGGAGAGCCTGATCAAGATCAATAACTGCAACTTCACCATAACGGTTGAATTCAGCAATAAGAGAATCAGCATCATCACGCTGGAGAACAAGATCTTTTCCGTTTTTTAACTGGACAACGTGTCCGTCTTTCATGTCGATAGAAGCAATAACCATGGGGATAATTTTATAAAAAAATATATATATTTACAATTAGGGGGTTCTGGGTACCCAGAAAACCCCGCCCTGACGTTTTTCGACTTTTTTTATAAATAAATCGCGTTTTTTATATAAAAAATTACTCAAATAATCAAAAAAATACGCACTTTAATTATTCCAATATCGTCTTTTTTCAAATATTGCCCTTAATTTTTTTTATGTACCGTTATATAATAGGATTAACGTAATTTTATTATCTGCTGCTTAAAATTACGTATCCTAAAACTAATTAATATGTTCTAAATGTGAACAACATAGACCTGAAGGAGGTTCTTAAAATGAAAAAATTAGTTACATTCTTAGCTGCTTGTCTTATGCTCGGAACTTTTGCTTTTGCAGAAGGTTATTTCAGCGCAGAAGACCTTGAAAAAGGAACAATTTCTGAAGATATGGCTGTAGAAGACGGTTTCGTACTCCATGCCAACGCAGAAAAGTACATGAACATTGCTAAGAAACCAATGCACAAAGCTCCAAACGGAGATGAATTCAACATGGCTCTTCAGCTCCAGGGTGCAGGAAAACTTGATTACCGTTCAGTTTCTTTCCCTGCTAAGGCCGGAGAAAAAATCACTGTATGGGGAAACTCAACATCTAAAACAGATATGCGTCCTCTCGTTGTAGTTGGTCCAGACGGAAAAACAATCAAGGAACTTCCAATGGACATTGACGGCGAAGCAGGAACACCGGCTTCTGAAGGCTCTGTTAAAGCTCCTGTAGACGGAACTTACACAGTTTACTCAAAGAAGTCTGGTATCAACATCTACAAAATCAATGTTGGTAAATAAGTTCTAAAAACTAAAAAAATCTGCAGACTTTCTTAACAGAGGGTCTGCGTTTTTTTTATAAAGGGAAACCCCTTAAAACCGCCCTGGCACGCCCCGGCGGATTTTTAGCTTTAAAAAGGAGAAGAAAATGAAAAAGCTTATTTCACTGGGAATCTGCGCGTTACTCGCCTTTTCCGGCTTTGCTCAGTCTCGTCCTGACTGGGCTGCAGTTGCAGACCCTGAAATCAAGTCTGTCGGACTTTCAGACGGAAATCCTAACGAAATTTCCGTTGTTTTCAACGCACCGACAGATAACAAAACTGCCGACAAAGGTTATGTAGAAATGCAGGGCCCTTACGGAAAACCTGTAAAAAACACTTTCGGTAAAGCACGCAAGGCAGAAAAACATTCTGAATTCATTCCAGAATACTCAGGAAAATATTCCTTTACTGTTTATACCCAGCGCAACGGCGAATCTGCCGTAAAACAGTCAAAGACAGTATCCTTTGACTTCAGCCTCCCGCTCACAAAACCTGTTGTTAACATCCTCAACATCGGCGGCGGCACACTTTCGCTTAAATGGGATCCGGTTGTAGAAGCTGAACAGTATGTAGTTTCATATACTGACGCAAACGGGAAAACTGTTGAGCAGCCTGCTACAAAAGCTCTTGAAAGCCAGATTAAAGGTCTCAAAGCAGGAGCATATTCAGATGTAATCGTTTACGCTGTCCGCGGAAAAGAAAAGGTTGCTTCACTGACAACACACAAACTCATCCGTGCAGAAAAAGAACGCGTATGGACATTCACTGAATTCGGTACATCAACAAACCCTACAAGAAACCGCTACGAACTTCTTGATCCTAATGAGCTTAAAGTAAAGCTCTACTCATGTACTTTCGATGAAAAAACACAGAACATCATCGAAAAAGGCGGAAAATTCGAAAGCTACTTTGACGGAATCTCTTTCTACTACACTGTAATCGATCCTAAAAAAGAAAATTTTGAACTCACAGCTACAGTTCATGTAGACTACCACAACCCGATGGTTGACGGTCAGGAAGGTTTCGGTGTTCTCGCACTCGACCACCTCGGTGTTGAAGGCCAGCCTTTAATGATTGCCTACAACAACTCGGCAGGTGTAATCACACGCAAATTCACAACTCATGTAAACGGCGCTAAAAAAGAAATCAAAAACGGTATCGGTGCCCGCTTTGTAAGCGGACTTACAGACGAAGTAATCGCCCTCGGTGATGAAGGAATCAAGGCTCACGCAACAAGCAAGTCACAGGCTTTCTCTTATGACCAGGCTTCTGATTCAATCAAAACAGGTGATACTTACCGTGTAACACTCAAAAAAGACAACACCGGTTACCACGCTATCTACAAACGTGCTATTCCTTCTGAAGACACAAAAGAAGAATACATCATGTATGATAACGAAAACGTAAAACTCCTTCAGTTAGATAAAGAACACATCTATCTCGGATTTGCAGTTGCACGCGGATGTAACGCAACATTCTCTGATGTAGACCTCAAAATCACTGATCCTAAAAAGGACCCTCCGGCACAGGAAGAACCGCCTGAGCTCTTACCGCTTGCTACATCAATTGACTGTCCTACAACTTATTTTACTCAGAAATATCCATTCGCATTTACAGCAAATGCAAACGGTACAATTTCTGTAAAAACTACAGACGGAAAAGTTCTTATCAAGGGAGACAAAATCTTTGTTCCTAAGGGAAAAACTTACGCTGACTACAAAAAAGTAATCAAGGTAAACAAGGATTTAACTGACCTTCTCGTAACATTCGATCCTGAAGACAACTGGCGCCCTGCTCCAAAAACAGTAATCGCCCAGTTCAATGCAGAAGACAACGATTACGAAATGAACTACAAATCAGTTACCTACTCTCATTCAATCGTTGTAAAAACATACAAAGGCTCTTCACTCTACGTTTCTCCGACAGCAAACGCATTCGGAAAAGGTACAGCAGATGATCCTCTGGACCTGATTTCTGCAGTTTCATACTGTCAGCCTGGCCAGACAATCATCATGAAGGCAGGAACTTACTATCCTGGAAAGAGCATCGAAATTGAACGGGGAAACGACGGTACACCAAAAGCACGCAAGGCTCTTGTTGCTGACAAAGGTGCACGCCCGGTTATCGATTTCTCTAAATCAAAGGCAAAAGTAACAGCACTTAACCTTTACGGAAGTTACTGGACTCTGCAGGGATTCGACATCACAGGAACACCAGGTGACGTCAAGGCCCTTCAGGTTGCAGGAAACTACAACGAAATCAGAATGGTTGATACATACCTCAACGGTGATACAGGTATCCAGATTGCAGGCCGCTCAGCAGAAGCTTCTGACAAATGGCCTCACCACAACTTAATCTACGGCTGTGAATCATTCGGTAACTCTGACCCGGCTCAGAACAATGCCGACGGTTTTGCTTCTAAACTTACTTCAGGTGAAGGAAATGTATTCCGCAACTGTGTAGCACACCACAACGTAGACGACGGATGGGATCTCTACTCAAAGGTAGAAACAGGTGCTATCGGTGCTGTAATAATCGACAACTGTATTGCCTACGGAAACGGAACAAAACTTGACGGAACAGGTGAAGGTGACGGAAACGGCTTTAAGCTCGGCGGTGACGGTATTGCAATCAAGCACATTCTCCGCAACTCAATCGCATGGGGCAACGGCGTAAACGGCGTAACCTGTAACTCAAACCCTGCCCTTATCCTTGACCATGTAACAGTTTACGGAAGCGGAAACTACAACGTTTCCCTCTACGGAAAAGGAAAGGCAGCAGCTAATCCCCGCACCTTCCAGGCAAACGGAGTTCTTTCTGTAAACGGCGGAGCAGGCGATAACTTCGACGCTTCTAACGATCCTGACTTAAGAAGCCGTCTTGAATCAAAAACAAACTACTTCTTTAACGGAGCAAAAGCCCTCAACTCAGAAGGTGCAGAAGCCGTAAAAGAAGAAGTATTTGCAGACATCGATACTTCAAAATATGCCGACGGATACAAGGCAGACGGTTCATTCAACCGTATTCCTCGTAACGACGCAGGCTTCTTTGAACTCGGAGATTTATTCAAGCTTACACCAAAAACTCCGGCGGGCTGTGGTGCAGACTACAACCACTTATGGGGAAATGCAAACGCTAAATAAGCAGGTATAATATAATACTGCGGCGGGCTGCTCATTACGGGCAGCCCGTTTTTTTGCAGAAACTATGATTAAAACTTTTATTTGATAAAATAATTCACCCAATAATTAAGAAAACCGCTTGCAAATATTGACAAACTTTTATCATATTCCTTTCAAGAGAATTGGCATATATTTCTGTAAGCTTCCCGAAAAAGTTCTGGGGTGTTAAAGTTTTGCCAACAAGATTCTTAAAACGGCTGCCAGCCGGAATCCAGTG
>JAEEGH010000553.1_pt1 | contig 136402 bp, 127 predicted proteins | sample 9134181 | NCBI WGS metagenome assembly JAEEGH01 (sample SAMN16246544, study PRJNA631951) | gut metagenome | biome: gut microbiome; feature: rumen; material: DP-attached | host: Bos | place: Iran: Karaj | collected 2018-10
GTCTTCGGCGGTCAAGTAGTCGATGTTGATGATGTAAGCGCGCGCCTCTTGGTCTTGCAAGCCATTCGCGGCCGCAGTCTTAGGCTTGCTTTCAATTTTGGAATCGCAAAACAATATTTCTTCCAGCCAGTCCGGGCGGCCGCATTGGAAGCATTCCAAAATTACTCTGGGCGGCCTTTGGCAAAACTCGGCGCGACATGTGGCGGCGTCGTTTGAGTCAAAGAGCGCGATGTTTGCGAGGCCGTTCCCCAGTCCTGGAGCGAGCATTTTAAATGTCTTTAAATCGTTTGTGATGATTCGGATTTGATAAGAGGGATTTACTTTGCAAAGATTTTTTGCCAGCCTGTAGACAAAGCCGATGTCGCCAAAATTATCAACGACTTTGCACAGAATTGTAAAATCAGCCGAGCTTTTTGGTCTTGCGTTCAATTTGCTCACGCGCGGTAGGCTTTTAGCATGCTTTCCAAAAGCGCGTTGGCGTTTTGGGCCACGTTAAAAAGGCCGCGGATTTCGTGGCCGTTGTCGATAAAGGAAAACTCGATTGTTTCCGGGCTAAAGAATTTAAACCAAGGCTTCTTGGGCGCCTTGAACTGCAGGCCGTCGATGTTGTTAAAGCAGAAGATTTGCTCCTCCACAGTCTTTACGCTGGCGCCCGCGCTGATCATCGACATAAGCGCCATCTCCTCGGAAGGAACGTAAAAATACAAACTGTGGGAACAAACAACTATCAAGCCCCAGAGGGACTGCTTGCTTTGCGGAAACAAATTCATCTCGCTGAATGAGCGGGCGGGAGCCACCAACTCGGCCATCTTTATTTCGATGACAATGTCGTTGACCCGTTCGCTAAAAGAGGTGATAAACTGTTGCCGTTGCGCTTCGTCCATAAAAATCCTCTGGGCTTGATTATATTACTTTGCGCTCAACAATTCAATGTCAAAGCCAATGTATGACATCGGCGGAATCACTCCCGGATATCCGCGCTCGCCGTAGTGCAAGTCCGGCGGCAAAAGAATCGTGCGCTTTTCGCCAACCTTCATTTGCTGAACCATAATGTCAAAGCCCGGAATCATCTGGCCGCCGGCGGTGGCGAACTCCAATGGTCCGCGACCGGCAGACTGGTCAAACACGCTTCCGTCAAGCAAAAAGCCCTTGTAGTGGACAGAAACATTCTTTCCGCCGCCGCAAACGTCGCCCTTGCCTTCTTTTGTCACTTTGTAGTAAATGCCGTTCTCGTCCTTTTCGCAGCCCGGCCACTTTTTCTCGATCAACTTGATCTGGCTTTCGTACTGCTTGGCCTTGGCTTCGCGCGCCTTTTCAACGGCGGCCTTGTTCAATGCGTCAAAGTCGGCTTGGCTTGCCTTAAAGGCTTCGGCGTCGCTTCCCTGGCGGACAATCGTAACCTTTTCAATCACGTCGCCCTGCAAGGTCTTGTCAACGACATCCTGGCCGCTGATTACCTTTCCAAAAATCGTGTGCTTTCCGTTAAGCCAAGTTGTCGGAGCGACAGTGATAAAGAACTGGCTTCCGTTCGTTCCGGGACCTGCGTTGGCCATGGCCAAAACGCCCTTCTTTTCAAAAGTGTACTTGCTTACAATCTCGTCGGCGAATCTGTAGCCGGGGCCGCCGCGTCCGGTTCCCTCCGGGTCTCCGCCCTGAATCATAAAGTCCTGGTCGTCGCCGTTGGCCTTGCTGATTACGCGGTGGAATTTAAGTCCGTCGTAAAAAGGCTTTCCCTTGGCGGCGTCCATCGTTCCTTCGGCCAAGCCCACAAAGTTTGTGACAGTCAGCGGCGTGTCCTTGTAAAAAAGTTCAAGGGCAACCTCGCCCTTTGGCAATTTAAGAACGGCAAAAACACCTTCCTTTCCTTTCAATGCGTCCATAGTCTTTTTCTCCATCTTGTTGTTTTGGGCGCAGCCGGAAGCGAGCAATACCGCTCCAACCAAAGCCGCGAACAAATTTCTTTTATTCAAAATTTTCATTTTGCATGAATCTCCTTTACAAACCAAAGGTAAATCGCCTCAAGCCGCGCGTCAAAGGAATTGTTAAGCCTTTGCTTTAGCGCGCTTAGGATTTTAAATTCGGCGTAGTCGCACATGTAGACCAAAAGCTTGTCGCCCGCGTCGATGACGTTGGCGCACATCTTGAATCCTCCGGCTTGCACGGCCTTTATCGGGCCGTAGCATAGCGGCGACACGTTCTCCATGAACATCGCAAGCTCTTTTTCGCTCTGCCTGTAGGTGATTTTGTACTTGCTCTTTCCAAAGGTGTGGTCGTCCATAAAGGCGTAGATTGTCTTTCCGTCGGCGCTTCCTTCGGTCAAGTCGGCAACGGCCTTGTCGCCCTTTGGCCCGTCTATTCTGTAGGCGGAACTGTACAAAACGCCCCAGTCCTTGTCGCTTCTGCTGTAATAAAGCATTCCCTGCATTTTTCCGATGGAACGCATCAAGGCGCCAACGTCTTGCATGGAAAAATCCGCGCCCAGCTTTTCCTTGGGAACGGCGTAAACCTTTTCGACGGCGTGGCCGCACTTTTGCGTCCACGCGCCAAAAACGTAATTCTTAATCGCGTCCGAAAACTCGCCGGCCGGCAAAAGGCGCAAGTCGCGGTCCTCAAAGCTAAGGACGCGGCTCTTGCAATTCTTTTCGGCCTCAAGGCGCTCCGAGTCTGTTTGGCCAAAGGCGGCCGCGCAAAACACAGCCGCCGCGCAGGCCAGCCAAAGCGCCTTTTTGTTCAAAAACAGTTTCAATGCAAATCCTTAGATGACGCCCTTGTAAAGAACGCGCACCTGCTTATATAAACCATCTCCCTCGGATTTGGTTTCAATGTCCGGGATGTCGTTCAAAGTCGTGTGGATAAGGCGGCGCTCAAAGGGATTCATCGGCTCAAGCAAAATTGACTTTCTGTAAGAGCGGACCTTGTCGGCCGTCGTGTAGGCCAAGCGGACCAAAGTCTCCTCGCGGCGGATGCGGTAGTTTTCCGTGTCCAAAATCACGCGGATGTCCTCGCGTCCAAGGTGGCCGGCGTAAACGTTCATCAAAAGCTGCAAGGCGTCAAGGTTCTTTCCCTTGCGTCCGATCAAAATTGAAGAGCTTTCAGACTGCAGCTTGATTCCAATCTTTCGCTCCTCGCGGAACATAATCTCAACCTTGACCTCGTAGCCCATCTTCTGGATGACCTGGGTCACAAAGTCGATGAGCTTTTGCTCAAACTCGTCCTGGGGAATCGGGTTGGCCACGTGGCTTCTCGGAGCGCGAGGCTCGGCGGCGTAGTCCTTTTCGGCGACCGGAGTGTTTCCTTCGGTGTGGACGCGGATTTTCACAAAGCCTTTTTTGAACAATGAGTTCTTTTGCGTTTCAAGAATCTCAACGTCAAACTGGTCGCGCTCCAATCCCAATTCCTGGGCGGCTTTTTCAATCGCTTCCTTTTCTGTTTTTCCTTCGTACTCGTATGTCATATATTTCTCCCAAAATATTATTTTCTTTTTTTGCCGCCATGAACCTTGGCCTTTACGTCAACCACGTTGGACTTTTGGGCGGAGGCGGCGAGCTTTGTCTTGTTGATGATAACTTGCTGAATCATTTGAATGACGTTGCTCACTGTCCAGAACAAAATCAATCCGCTTGGCGCGTTGTAGAACAAGAAGAAGAAAATCAAGGGCAAGCCGTAAGTCATAAACTTCATCTGGCCGGAGCTTTGCGCGCTTTGGAGCGTTCCGCCCATCTGCGTGATCTTTCCGTAGAACAACTGCGAGACCAAATAGATTACAGGCAAAACGCGGATGTGGTTTCCCACAAGCGGAATGAACGTCTTAAGCTGGTAGACGCTGTCGCCGTCGCTAAGGTCGTCAATCCAGCCCTTGATAAAGCTGGCGCCGCGGAACTCAAAGTAGTTGTTGAACAAGTTGTACATCGCGAACAAGCAGAGCATTTGGAAAATCATCGGAAGGCAGCCGCTCATCGGATTGTAGCCGGCGGCTTGGTAAACCTTGGCTGTCTCGGCCTGCATCATCTGCGGGTTGTCCTTGTACTTGTTCTGGATCGCCGTAAGCTTTGGCTGCATTTCCTGCATCTTGAGCGTTCCAAGCGAAGACTTCATCGTAAGCGGGAACAAGGCGATCTTGAGGATGATTGTCATCAAGATGATGCTGATTCCCCAGTTGTGGACAAACTTGTAAAGGGTTTCCAAAATGAATTTCAGGATCGCCTCAAGCCAGCCCAAAAAGCCGCTGGACTCAAGCGCGTCCGTCAAGCGGATGCCGCTAAGCTTCCAAGCGTTTGCGTCGGCGACCAAATATTTTTTTAGGTCCTTTTCGTTTCGCGGGCCAACATAGATGTAATAAACGTCATTGGTCTGCTTTTGCGTCGTGGGCTTTCGAACAAGCATGGCCTGCGCGTCGCTCATCACAGAGCCGGAAGCGTTTGTCGAATACCAAGCCGTTTGGAAGTTTCCGTTTTCGGCTGGAATCACAAGCTCGCAAAAATACTTTCCGCCGATTCCCGCGATGTTGAAGGGCTTGTTGTATTCCTTGTATTGGTTGGTTCCAAGGCGGATGCGCTTGCCCTTTCCTTCGTTAAGCGCGATGAATGAGCGGCTTTCGTAGCGGTCCACTTTTGGGTTGAACTGGGGTCCCACTTGCGGAGACGTCCTCAAAGTGTACGAAGCGTTGCCGCCGCTCTTTGTGGCAAAGTCAAGCGCGGTAAAGTTTTCGCCGCCGTCAACCACAACGTTCATCTTGAACATGTAGTCGTCGTCTTTGAATGTGTACTGCTTTACCAAGGTAAAGTCGGAATACTTTTTTGCAAATGCGATTTTCTTTTCGCCGTTCTCTTCGGGGAACTCCTTTACGACGAACAAGTCGTTGACGACGCTGCCGTCCGTTCCGCCAAAGTTAAGGGCAAAGGCGCGGTTTGAGGCGGTGACGTTTTCCGCCATCTCCACGCCGCGGCCTGTCTTGTTGTCCTTGTGGTCAAGCAACTCGTAGCCTACGATGTCGCCGCCCTTGTTGGTGAAAGTCACGCGGGCTTTTTTTGTTTCGATTACATACTGCTGTTCTGTAATGACAGGCTCGTTTGTGTCTTCCGCTTGCACAAAAGACTGAACTTGCGCGTTGGCGGCCTCGGCCTTTTCGGCCTCGCCCTCAGCTTGCGCGGCGTCCGCGGCAGTTTGTTCCGTCGCCTGTTCAGCTTGAGGCTTCGGAAAAAATTTAACCTGAACGATTGTGTAGCCAATCAATACCAAGGCCGAAAGAACGACGGCCATAATGGTGTTTCTATCCATTCTTTTTCTCCCAAATTAGAATGGCCTATGGATTCACGGAACCGGATCGTAGCCGCCCTTGCAAAGCGGGTTGCAACGAAGAATTCTAGCGAAAGACATGGACAAGCCCCGCCTGGCGCCGTATTTTTCTATCGCCTCCATCGCGTAATGCGAACATGAAGGGTAATAGCGGCAACACGGCCCCAAAAGCGGAGAGATTGTGACTTGATAAAGCCGGATTCCGGCGCGGAAAAACTTTGGCAAAAGTTTATTCATCTTTTATCAGTCCTGCCTTTTTGCATAATGTTCGAAATTGAACACACCTTGAGTTGAACGAATCGTTTCCGGGATAAACTAAGAATAGAATGTCGTATCCGGTGTTCAGGAATGTTTTGTAAAATCGGTATGCTTCGCGGCTGTAGCGCTTGGAAGCGTTTCTTTGAACGGCGTTTCCGTAACCGCGCGGCAAAGGAAAGGCGATTCTGTTAAAGCCAAGGTCGTTTTTAGCAAAAAACAACTTGGCCCCTTTGACCCCTTCCCTGCCGCCGTTTTTAAACAGATTCTTTATCTCGGCCGGACTCTTTATCCGCTCAACGCGCTTAAACTTTCCGCCTTGAACCGAACCTGTTTCCATAGGCAATCCAGACTAAAAACTAGTACTTCTTGTGCTCGTCGCAAACAGAAAGCTTGTGGCGTCCCTTGGCGCGGCGGCGGGCCAAAACTTTGCGTCCGCCCTTAGTCGCCATTCTTGCGCGGAAACCGAATTTTCTGTTGCGCTTTACTTTGCTCGGTTGATATGTCCTTAACATGGCATATATCTCCTATATAAAAAAATAATATTCCAAAAATAGTGGTTGTCTAATATAGCATTAATTGGAGAAATTAGTCAATAGCCGCGTTTTTCTATAGCAAAAAAGCCCAAACTATGCTACAATGGTTACACCTATGGACAACGCAAAAATCAAGGAAATGCTGCTTAAAATCCACGAGTCCAAATTGGACTTTACCGTGACCCAAAGCGGAAAGGAAAGCAAGCGCGTAAACGGTTTGTACAAGCCCGACACGCACGAAATAATTCTGCACAACAAAAACTTTAAAAGCGACTCGGAACTGGTTTACACCGCCGTCCATGAATACACCCACCACTTGGTCACCGAGGAAGATATCGCCCTTTACGGCCCCGACTACGTTTCAAACGCAAAGAGCCACACGGCAGCCTTTTGGGCCCGTTTTCAGGAACTCTTAAAAATCGCCGAGGACATGGGCTTTTACAAAATCGACATTTCTGTTTCGCCTGAGCTGGTGGAACTTACCAACAAAATCAAGTCGGAATACTTGGAGCCAAACGGAAAAATGATGGCGGAATTTGGCCGCCTTTTAATCAAGGCCCACACCCTTTGCGAAGAGGCCGACATCCGCTACGAGGATTACATCGACCGCGTCTTGTGCTTGCCTCGCAATTCCGTCCGCGACTTAAAGCGAGTTGGAACGGTTCAAGTAAACCCGGCCATCGGCTTTGAAAACATGAAGCTCGTAAGCTCCATCAAAAAGGCCGACGACCGCGCGGCCGCCGAACAGCAATTGCTTTCGGGCACCAGCCCCGTCACCGTAAGCGAGATGATGAAGAAAAAGGCCCGCACGGCCCAAGACGACGACCCTAAGGCAAAGCTGGAAAAAGAAGCCAAGCGCCTGCGAAAGACAATCGACCAATTGCAGCAGCGGCTTGAATACGTGGAGGAAAGCCTTGGCAACATGTAAACTCCCCACCGCTCTCTTTGCCGCAACAGCCCTTTCTCTTTTTGGAACGGCGGCCTTCGCGCAAACTTCCGCTCCGCAAAGCCCCAGCGCTCCAGCAGCGCCAGTTGCCCCTGTCGCTCCGGTCCAGCCTGTAAACGTTTCGCCCAGCGTTTCAATGCCCAGCTTGCCAAGAGTTTCGGCTCCGGTTTCTGGCGGAACCTTTTACACTCCCGGAAAGCGCTTTCTTAACAACAACGACGAGGCGGCTCAAAGCAAAAGCGCCGACAGCCAAACAAAAAAATCAGTCGCTTCCAGTGAGTTGGAAAAAACGCTTATGGGCGCGGCCGGCGCGGATTTTTCGGGCCTGACGGCGCAAGACTTGGTCCAGATGGCGCAAAGCGGCTCCATCACAAATGTGTCTTCGCTTTTGGGAACGTCAAACTTTTACAATCGGACGAACGCCGCGAGCGACAACCAAGTTCTATTGCAAAAAATTCTTTCGGAACTAACCGAAATAAAAAAGGCGCAAAGCCAAAGCCTCGCCTCCTCGTCAACAGGAACAAAGCCGTCCGCTCTTCCGCCAAAAATATTGCGCTTTGTCGTAAACGCCAACGACGTGCTTTCAAAATGCGTCCAGGTTTACTTTAGCGACACCGAAAGCGACGGAAGCTTTTTGCTTACCGGCGACGCCAAATGCCTTTTTGAAAACGAAAACATTTCCGAAACCTTTTACCTTTTGTTCAAGGCCAGCGGAACGCAAAATTCCAAAACAGTCTACACCATAACGCCGACGCTCTCGCAAAGCAAAGACGCGGCGACCCCCTTGCAAAAATTTTGCGCAAAAACAAATTTGACCGCTTCGCGCGTCGGAAACCTTGTCACCCTCCATTCGCTCCAAGACGGAACGATGGCCGACCTTCTTTTGGACATCGGTAGGTAAATGAAACTTATTCAAGGCTTGCAAAAATTAAATTTTCCGCAGGAAGAAATCGACCGCCTAAAGCCCTTGATGGATTCCTACATCAACGAGCTTGTCTTGTTCAACTCCGCATACAATTTGGTCAACACCAACGACCGCGACGAAATCATCGTCCGCCACATTTTGGACAGCCTTGCGGCGGCGGAACAAATCAAAGCGCTGGCCAAGGACCGGGACGCTACGATAGCCGACATCGGTAGTGGCGGCGGGCTTCCGGGAATCCCTTTGGCGGCCGCCCTGCCCCAATACAATTTTGTCTTAGTTGAACGGATGAACAAGCGCTGCGCCTTTTTGGAAAACGCCGCGGCCATCTTGGGCTTGCGCAATGTTCAAGTCAAAAATTTGGAATTGGAACAAACGTCCGCCGCCTCTTTCGACATCGCTACTTTCAGAGCCTTTAGGCCGCTGGACAATAAAATGCTAAAAAGCCTTTTGGCAGTGATAAAGCCCGGCGGATTTTTGGCTGCCTACAAGGCCCGCCGCGAAAAAATCTTGGAAGAAATGGGCGCGCTTGGCTACGCCGAACAAGACTATAAAACAATTCCGCTGACAGTTCCGTTCCTAACGGACACCAACAGCGGAGACGACCGAGAAAGAAATTTAGTGGTTATTTCAAAGAAATCTTTTTGAGCAGCTGCATCAACTGCGTTTTTTCAATCAAGTCAATCGGACGGCCCTCGACATACTTGTGCGCCTCTTCGCTAAATGCGCCGGGAGAGACGCAAAAGCCGCGGTCAACCTTTTTGTCCTTAAGCTTTGCGTGAAAGTCGCGCGCAAACAATTCGCCGACAACGCCGGTCGTTCTGTAAAAGCGGAACAACTCGACGTCTTCCCATTTTGGCGTTTCCACTTCGCAAAGAATGTCCACTGTTTCCTGCAAAACTTCAACGTCGGAAATTTTTACATAAGAATGCGCGTAGAATTTTGTGACAAGGTTTCGGCACAAAACGACAAAGTCGCTGGTTCCGCTTGTAAGGTAAAGCTGCAAGTTTGTGTTTTGGTTCAATTCTTTGTAGCGGCTGATAAGCGAAGAAACGTCCTTGTAATTCGGCACAGTGTTGTTGATTGTAGTCAGACAGGTCAAACCTTGCGCGATTTTATTGGTGGAAAAATAGCATTGCGCCAAACGGTAGTTCAACTCAAGGAAAGTTTCCGTCGGAATGTCCTTAAGCTTTAGGCCGATTTCATAGTCTTGAACGGCGGCGTCGTTCTGGCCCATTCTGGCATGGATTACGCCGGCCGACAAACAGGATTTTGGTCCGTAAACAGGATCCGGCCTAAGGTGGACAAAGACCTTAAGCGCTTTGTCGCCCGCTCCGCACTCTTGCATGGCGTCGGCCATAGAGAACAAAGCCTCTTTGTTTTGCGGGTCGTCGTTCAAGGCCTTTCTCAAAACAGGAAGGCAGTCGCGGTATTTTTTTGCCTTGTACATGGCCATTCCAAGCGGCATGGTGATGCCCGTCGCTTCGGGGTTTATCGTGTATGCTTTTTTAAAGCAAGGAATCGCTTTTTCATAATCCTTGTTTTCGTAGCATGCCAAGCCCAAGTAATAGTTTACGTCAAAACTGTCGGACTGCAATTTGTAGACAGTCACCAAACTTTTTAGCGCTTCGGGAATTCTCTTAAGCTTGTAGCAACAGATTCCGTGGCGAAGGCAAACCAAGGCGGGGTCAACGTCCGGGTGGGTGGCGGCCAAATCGACCAAAGTGTTGTAAAGGGTCACCGCCTTGTCCCAAAGATTTTCGCTAAAATACAAGTCCGCCAAAGGCAAAAGGGCTTGCGTGTTGTATGGGTCGTGAGAAAGCTTTTTTGTGCAGTCGCGAATTATTTGGGCGCGGTTTTTCTGTGAGGAGCCTCTTGGCCTGCGTCCCTTGCTTTCGCCGCTTCCGCCTCCAGAAGATTTTCTTCCGCCAACGATGCTCAAAACGGCGATAACTGCGAGACATGAAATAACCGCAATAACTACTGGTAACATATCTTTTCTATTATCGGAAAAAAACTAGATATTGTCAACCTCAAAAAAATCTTTGCTTAAGCTATGGGCGAACAAAAGCTGCGCCGCGTAATAAGTGACGTTGCTAAAATTGTTCATGATTTGGTCGCCCGCCCAAGAAAGCTTGCACACCTCGTGGACAGAGAACTGCAAAGAAAAATCGGAAATCAAAAACAAAACGCCGGTCGTGACCACAAGGCGCCCCATCGTGTTTTTAAACGAAAGAGCGTCCACTGACTTTAAGGCGCTTCCCACAACAAAAACGGAATAGGCGGCCAGCGGAACAAAAAGCTTTTCCAAAGCGATCAGCGGACAGAACCAGTCAAAAATCAAAATGGCGCAAACGACGGCCAAAACCAAAAGCGCGTATTTAAGCGAAGGCTTTTTAAATTCGGTGAACGCCAGGAAAAAACAAATTTGCGCGAGCAAAAAGCCCAAGATTCCCGTGACGATATTGTATTTTATAAAAACGTCCGCCACGAGAGAAAAAACCAGCGCCAAAATAATTTTTATCGAGTAGCGCTTGAATCCCGCCGACTTTTCTTTGCTTACAAAAAAATTCCAGACAGCCAAAAAAACAAAGCACGCGCTGCTTAGCGCCTTAAAAATCACTGTCCTAAAAAAGGCGCCTTCAACAGAGTCTTCGTAAAAATAATTGTAGCGATAGCCCGCGTAAAAAATTGCGAACAATACAAAGACCGCAATCTTTACAACCACATTTCTTCGCGCTAAATTCATTTTGTCTCCTCCTTTTTGGCGGCGCCTTTTTTTATTCTTTCAAAAATAGCGTTCAATTCCGGCGGCAATTGGTTGGCCGCGCTTTCGCCGCCTTCCTGGCCTTGAACGCCTTCCCCGCCCGCGGCGGCTGGTTTATTTACATAGCCCATTTCTTCCAACCTTTTTTGCTCTTCGTCAATTTTTTGCGCGTATTTTTCCACTGCGCGTTTTGCAATCTCGTCAGGGTTTGCTAAACTTGCTGTACTGCCCTTTACCCTAAAAGCAAGCGAATCAATTTTAACGCCGCCGCTCAATCGGTTCAGTCCTGTAAGAATAAATTTTTTGTGAAGCTGCAGCATTTGGCTCCAACCGGGATGGTCGCATTCAACCAAAAGAATTCCGTTCTTCAAATCAACGACGGAAGAATGGGCGGCGAGTTTTTCTCCGTTGCCAGAAATTTTTGAAACTGTTTCTTCCCACGCTTTGTGTATTTTTGCGTTTTGCTCAATGTCATTGGAGGAAATGTTTTTAAAAACCTTTGTGATCATTTGGGCGCCGCTTATGAATTCATCGCTCATTTTTTCCAACCCCCATTCTCAATAAAGTAAACGCTTGTCGTAGACTTCATGTATCTTTCGTAAGGCTCGCCGGGCAAGAAGGTGCAGAACAACTGTTCGTATTCCGGAAGCAAGCTTGTAAGCTTTTGCCTTTTGTCGGGATCCAATTCCAGCATGACGTCGTCCATCAACAACACCGGCTTTTCGTTTATCGTTTGGCTGTAGTAAACCGCTTGGCTAACGCGCAACAAAAGCGCTATCAATCTCCGTTGGCCCATCGACGCGATCGGAACGAAAGGCTTTCCGCCGCAAAAATAACGCAAGCGGTCGCGGTGCGGTCCGCTCAAAGTCGTTCCCATTATAAAATCACTGTCCCGCTTGCTCTTCAAAACTTCCAAAACTTCTTCCTTGCTTGGAAGCCTGCTTGAAACTCCGTCCTTCACTTCTTTCCAACTGGGCTCGTAACTAATCGTAAGTCCTTCGATTCCGGTGACTTGTTCGTAAAGTCGGGTGAATATTTCATTGAATTTAAATACGGCTGTCTTTCTTTTTTTTTGGATTTCCAAACCGTTCTCAACAAGCTGAATGTCGTAGATGTCCAACATCTCGCGCTTGTTTTCTTTTATCAAAACGTTTCGATTTTTAAGAGCGGTTCGATAGCGGCGCAAAAGGTCGATATAAAGAACGTCGTACATTGAAAGGCTTTGGTCCAAAAAAAAGCGGCGGTCGCTTGGATCCCCTTCAACAAAGCGCAAGTCGTCGTGGCAAAAAAGAATGCAGGGCATCGTGTTTATCAATTCTTTTCTGTCGCGAATTTTTTTTCCGTTTTTTTCGATTGTTTTTTTGCCGTCTTTGTAAATGACGTTGACGCTGCGTGTGCCGCCGCCGCTTTCTTGATACAGCGCGCGTATGCTAAAATCTTTTTCGCCGCGCCTAACGATTTCCGTGTCGCTGTGGGTGCGGAAAGAATTTCCGTAAGCGCAATAGTAAAGGGATTCTAGAATGTTGCTTTTGCCCTGGCCGTTCTGTCCGACAAAATAAACTTCCTTTGAGTCAAAATCGATCTTGTCGTTTTGCAAATTGCGGAAATTATAAAATGACAGCGACAAAAAGGCCATTCAATTAAAGAACTAGTTCAAGTTCATTGTCATGATTACGTGGAAGTAATCAGACTTGGGCTCCGTTCTCATGATGGCGGCTTTGTTGGCGTCCTTAAATTCAAAGGCGATGCGTTCGGCACTTGTCAACTTGAGCGGCTCTTCCACAAAGCGGAAGTTAAAGGCCAACATGACTTCTTCGCCGTTGTACTCGCAAGGAATTTCTTCGTCGGCGCTTCCCAAGTCCAATTCCGGAGAGAAGATTGTAAGCTTTCCGGGAGTAAGCTTGAAGATTGTGCGCAAAGAATTTTTGTCAACGTAAATGCCGATGCGGTCCATAGCGTCAAGCAAATCTGACTTTTGAACTTGGAATGTTTTGTCCAAGTCGGAAGGAATTACGCGACGGTAGTTGGGGAATTCTCCTTCCAACAAGAGAGAAGAGAATTCGTAGTTGCCGAACTTAAAGAAAATCTTTTTGTCGATTACGGCGACAGAAACGTTTCCTTCGTCGCTGGCGTGCTTTAAAACGCAGTCCAAAATTTTTGTAGGAACGATGGCTGACGGAAAGTCAGGAATTCCCTGAGCCAAATTCTTTTCGGCGTATGAAAGGCGGCGGCCGTCTGTGGCAACCATAATCAAATTGTCGTTTTGTTTTTCAAAGTGAACGCCCATCATAAAGTGGCGGTTTCCGTCTTCGCTAACGGCGAATGAAGTTTGCTGGATCATTTCCTTCAACTCTTTTGAAGGAAGTTCAAAATAAGTTCCTCCTTCCAATGAATTGATTTCGGGGAACTTGTCGCTGGCAATGCTTTTCAATGTGAAGCGTCCCTTTAACGGACGAATTGTAACTGTGATGTCGCTTTTTTCAAATTCAATTTGTCCCTGCGGAGCCTTTGAAATGATTTTCATAAACTTGTCGCAGTAAATTGTTGTGGATCCTTCTTCCTGAATTTCTACAGGAATCTTTGTGATGTAATCCACCATTGAGTCTGAAGCTTTTATTGTTAGCGTGTTGTTTTCGGCAATTAAAAGAACGTTAGAAAGAACTGAAATCGGACTTTTGTTTGCGATAATTTCCTGGGCAATGGCCACTTCCTTAATCATCGCGTCGCGATCAAACTGAAATTTCATTTTTTAAGATCCTCCCTTAAACTTTTAGACTTCTATTATAGCGCAATACTTTGTTTTTGCATAGGGTCTTGTAAATTTATTTTTTTTATGGATTTTTTGTTTTTTCTTTGCTAATAAATTGTGGAAAACTTTTTAAATTGTGGAAAAGTGTAATTTTTGTGGAAAACTCCTTTAAATTTTTAACATCTTTATTTTCTTTTTTTATAAAGACTTAACCCATCTTTTAACTTTTCAACACTTCTTATTATTATCATTATTAAAATTTATAAATTTAATATAATTTAAGCCTATTGAAAAATCTCTTACTTTTTGTTCTTGATGTCCTTAATCATATTCTTAATCGCGTTGTCCAAAGTAGCGTCAATCTTTATTTGGTCTTCAATTTTTTTGCAGCTGCTCATAATAGTTGAATGATCCTTTCCTCCAAATTCGCTTCCAATTTCAGTAAAGGACATTTCAGTCAATTTTCTGGCTATGTAAATGGCTACATGCCTTGGAAAGGCTATTTTTTTGCTTTGCTTTTTGCTCTTTATTTCCTGGACGGAAATTCCATAATAATCGGCGACTATTTTTTGAATTGTGTCGATTGAAACGTTTCCTCCAAGATTTGAACTAATGTTTTCCTGCAAAAGCTGCTTTGCCACATCCAAAGTCAGCTCTTTGTTCATAAAATCCGCGTAGCCTACAACTTTTTTAAGGGCTCCTTCAAGGTCTCTAACGTCGCTTTCTATGTTGGCGGCAATAAAGTCAATTATTTCGTCATTTAAAGTTCTGTCCATCAAAGAAAGCTTTTTTAAGAGAATGGCTTTTCTTGTTTCGTAATTTGGAGGCTGCATGTCAATGCAAACGCCGTTGCTGAATCTTGTTCTTAAGCGTTCTTTTATGCCTTTAAGCTCGTTTATAGGACGGTCGCAAGTAAATACCATTTGTCCTTGTTTTTGGTATAGGGCTTCAAATATGTAGAATACTTCGTCCTGAATTCCTTCTTTTCCTTCCAAAAAATAAATGTCGTCCAGCAAAAAAACGTCAACGTTTCTGAATTTATTCTTAAATTTTTGTGGCGACTGTTTTTGGAGGGAATCGGTAAACTCATTCATAAGGGATTCTGTATTTATGTATGCTAGTTTAATTTTACCCTTTTTTTCTTTATATATGTAATTTCCGATTGACTGCATCAAGTGGGTTTTTCCCAAACCGCTTCCGCCGTACAAAAGAATAGGATTATATTTTTTTCCTGGATTTTTTGCGGCTGCCATTGAGGCTTGGTAAGCGTACATATTGTTGTCGCCTGGAACAAAGGTTTCAAAAGTGAAGTTTTCGCTAAGGTCTGGATGCTTTTTTATTTCTTCTTCTGCGTTTTTTTCTGTTGGAACGGCTTTTTCAGCTTTTTTAGAGGGTTTTTCCTCTTCCTTTTTATTTTCCTCGTTTAAAACGCTTGTGTTTTTTACTGAAAATTTAATTTCAATGTCGATTCCGCTGATTTCTTTGATTTTATTCTTGATTGTTTTGATGTTTCCCCTTTCTGTCATTTGGGAAAGCATAAAGTCGCTTGCGACAGCCGCGGTGATTTCGTTTCCTTGGTCGCTCACATATTCAAGATTGAACCAAAGGTTAAATTCATTTTCGCGTCCGTTTTCTTTGTATTGGTTTCTAAGCTGATTTAAAGCTTCTACCCATATTTCTTTATAATTGTTGTCGCTCATAACTATTCCTAGCCCATTATAAACTTACTTTACTTTTTTTTTCAATACTAGTATAATAAAATGATTGTCTTTTTTCTATTTTAAATTAGTTTTATAGGAATTATAAAAATGAGCGAAAATTATTCAGCAGGCAACATTCAAGTCCTAAAAGGATTGGAAGCGGTAAGAAAGCGCCCTGGCATGTACATTGGTTCCACCGGACCAAACGGCCTTCATCACTTGGTTTACGAAGTCGTTGACAACTCCATCGACGAAGCGATGGCAGGATTTTGCGACACGATTACAGTCGCGTTGGAAAAAGACGACATTTGCCGCGTAGAAGACAACGGACGCGGAATTCCTGTAGACATTCACCCGACGGAACATATCAGCGCCTTGGAATTGGTATTGACCAAGCTTCACGCCGGAGGAAAATTCAACAAGGACAACTATAAGGTTTCCGGCGGTTTGCACGGCGTAGGTGTTTCTTGCGTAAACGCTCTTTCCACTTGGATGGAAGCCGTAGTAGAGCGCGACGGAAAAAAGTACCAGCAAAAATACAGCATCGGAAAGCCCACTACAAAGGTTGAAGAATTGGGACCCAGCGACCGCCACGGAACTACAATCCGCTGGAAGGCCGACAAAACTATTTTCCAAGAAACCACGACATACAACTTTGACGTTTTGGCCAAGCGCCTTAGAGAGCTTGCCTTTTTGAACAACGGCATAACGATCATTTTCCGCGACGAGCGCTTGGAAGAGCCCAAGGAAGCCGTCTACAAGTTTGAGGGCGGCATCACCCAGTACGTCAAGGAAATGAACCAAAAGACAACGTCTAAGTTCTACCTTCCCGAAAATCCGATTTACATAACCGGCGAGCGCGACAACGTCGTGACTGAATGCGCCTTCCAGTACAACTCAGGCTATTCTTCAAGCATCAACACTTACGTAAACGACATCAACACCCGCGAGGGAGGAACCCACCTTGACGGTTTTAAGAACGCCATCAACTTTGTCCTCAACAAATTCCTTGATTCAAACGACAAGTTCAAAAAGCGCCTGGAAAAAGCCGATAAGGACGAAAAGCTCCGCATAGAGGACATACTTTCCGGAATCGTCCTTGTTGTTTCTATGAAAGTGCCGGAGCCTGAGTTTGAAGGCCAGACAAAGGAAAAGCTTGGAAACACCGAAGTGCGCACAATCGTTGATGCGCTTGTAAAGGAAAAGCTGACGCTCTTCTTTGAGCAAAACCCCAGTGTTTTGGAAGCCCTTTTGGACAAGGCTTTGGCTGAAGCCACCGCCCGCATTGCGGCAAAAAAGGCCAAGGACGCCAGCCGCAAAAAGTCTTTGTCGGACGGCTTTGGCTTGCCCGAAAAGCTTTCAGACTGCTCGCTCAAAGACCCCGAAATGTGCGAAGTCTACATAGTCGAGGGTGATTCGGCGGGCGGTTCCGCCAAAAAAGGACGCGACCCAAAAATCCAAGCAATTTTGCCGCTTTGGGGAAAAATGCTCAACGTTGAGAAAGTCCGCCCTGAAAAAGTAATGAACAACGACAAGCTGGAGCCTGTAATCGCTTCGCTTGGCGCCGGCTTTGGAAAAGACTTTAACATTGAAAAGCTGCGCTACCATAAAATCATCATCATGGCCGATGCCGATGTTGACGGAAGCCACATCCGCACTCTGCTTTTGACTTTCTTCTTCCGATATATGCCGCAGCTTATAGAAAACGGCTACGTCTACCTTGCCATGCCGCCGCTCTTTAAGGTGCAGCTTGGAAAGAAGGAGCCCGTTTATTGCTACTCCGACCAAGAGCGCGACGACGCTTTGGCGGCCTTGGGCGACCAGCGCGAAAAGGCGGACGTCCAGCGCTACAAGGGTCTTGGCGAAATGGACGGAAAGCAGCTTTGGGAAACGACGATGGATCCCGCCCGCCGCAAGATGCGCGTGGTCACGATTCCCGACGCGGAAGCCGCCGACAAAATCTTCAGCGTTTGCATGGGAGAGGAAGTCGAGCCCCGCCGCGAGTTCATCGAAAGCAATTCCAGCTACGCCAATTTGGATATATAAAAGATTAGGAAAGAGATATGGAAGAAATCAAAACGCCTGAGGGTGGAACTGTAATACAAATTCCGATTGAGGACGAAGTTAAAAAGGCTTACATCGACTATTCGATGTCGGTAATCGTCCAGCGCGCCTTGCCTGACGTTCGCGACGGCCTAAAGCCCGTTCACCGCAGAATCATGTACGCGATGGACAAGCTTAACCTTACTAGCGGCGGAAAGACAAAAAAATGCGCGCAAATCGTCGGCGAAGTTTTGGGCCACTACCACCCGCACGGAGACATGTCGGTTTACGACGCCTTGGTGCGCCTTGGACAAGACTTCGCGCAGCGTTACACGACCGTAACTCCGCAGGGAAACTTTGGTACTATTGCCGGAGACCCGGCCGCCGCCTACCGTTACACCGAGGCCAAGATGTCAAAAATCACCGAAGAGATGGTGGCCGACATCAGCAAGAACACGGTTGACATGTTGCCCAACTTTGACGACACCACCGTAGAGCCTTCGGTTCTTCCGGCATCCTTCCCCTTCTTGCTTTGCAACGGAACGACGGGAATCGCGGTTGGAATGGCCACCAACATGCCCAGCCATAACTTAAGGGAAGTGGCGGCGGCCATCGCGGCCTACATCGACAACCCGGAAATTTCAATCGACGAGCTTTGCCGCTACATAAAGGGACCCGACTTTCCTACCGGCGGCGTAATATACGGCCGTGACGGAATCAAAAAGGCCTACAAGACAGGCCGCGGCAAAATTACGATTCGATCAAAGTTTATGGTCGAGACCGACAAGCACGGCCGCGAGTCGATTGTCTTTACAGAAGTTCCCTACGGAATAAACACGACCAACATAATCCGCCGCATAAAGGAGCTTGTACGCGACAAGCAGATAGAAGGAATTTCCGGCGCCAACGACGAGTCTTCCGACCGCTCCGGAATGCGCCTTGTTGTTGACCTAAAGCGCGGCGCCGTGACAAAACTGGTCTTGAACCAGCTTTTTGCCAAGACCGACTTGCAGTCAAACTTTGGCGTAATCAACTTGGCTCTTGTTCCGCAAGTTTTGGAAAACGGCGGAAACCGCTACGACGAGCCGGGAATGCTCACGCTTCCCAAGACTTACCTAAAGCCGGAAGTGTTGACGCTAAAGCAGCTGATACAGCACTTTGTAAACCACCGCGACGAAGTAATCACCCGCCGCACGATTTACGACTTGAAGGTGGCCAAGCACAGAATGCATATTTTGCAGGCGCTGATTACGGCAATCAACAATATTGACGAAGTGATAAAAATCATCAAGGAAAGCCGCGACACCGAGTCCGCAAAGCTTGCCCTTGAAAAGCGCTTTAACTTTGACGACGAGCAGGCCCAGGCCATCGTGGACATGCAGCTTAAGCGCCTTACCCATCTTCAAATCGAAGACTTGCAAAAAGAAATTAAGGAATTGCAAGCCCTCATCGACCACTTGGAAGACCTTCTTGCCCACCACGAAAAAATTCTTGGCATAATAAAGGACGAGACCAACAAGCTGGCCGAAAAATACGGCGACGACCGCAAGACCGAAATCGTAAGCGACGAGGTTGACCAAATCAACGTCGAAGACTTGATTAAAGAAGAAGACATGGTCGTAATGATTTCCAAGCTTGGCTATGTAAAGCGCGCTTCAGTCACCAGCTACAAAAAGCAGGGCAGGGGAGGAACGGGAAGCAACAGTACCGCTCTCATCGAAGATGATTACGTCAACCACTTGTTCATCGGAAGCACCCACGATCACATTTTGTTCGTTTCAAACCTTGGCCGCGCCTATTGGATCAAGGTTCACGAGATTCCCGAAATGTCAAAGAACAGCCGCGGCACCCACATCAAGAGTTTGATTGCCATTGGAGCGGACGAAGAAATCACGACGGTTGTTCCGCTCCACGAATTCTCGGACGACACTTACTTGTTCATGACTACTGCAAGCGGCGTTGTAAAGAAAGTCCAGACAAGCGAGTTTGCCAACGCCCGCGTCAAGGGCATCATCGGATTGAAGTTGAAGGAAGGCGACAAACTTGTAAGCGCGATTCCGACAGCCGGCTCGTCGGACATCTTCTTGATTTCGCGCAACGGAAAGGCCTTGCGCTTTAGCGAAGCCGACGTCCGCGAAATGGGCCGCGCCAGCTGCGGCATTAAGGGCATGAAGCTTAGCGAAGGCGACGAGGTTAGCGGAGCCATCACCTATACCGAAGGCGAAAGCATTTTGCTTTTGACCGAGAAGGGCTACGGAAAGCGCGTCGCCTTTGAAGACTTTAAGCCGCACGGACGCGGAACCGGCGGACAAAAGATTTTTGGCAACACCGGCGAGCGCGGCGAAATCATCGGCTTGCTTTCTGTCAAAGACAGCGAAGAGATTGTCTGCATGACCAGCCAGGGAAAGACTTTGCGCGTAAGCGTCAACACAATCAACCAACAGGGAGCCGGCTCGACTGGCGTTAAAGTCGTAAAGATTTCGGACCCTGACTTCTTGGTCGGCGTTGACAAGATCCCGCAAGACGAGGAAGCCGACGAAAAGAAGTAGGCCCCTTGGTTGAGATAATTTGCTATAATATAAAGAGTTATAAGCTAATTCTTTATATTATAAGTAAATAAACCCTCTAAAAAGAGAGCAAAAAAGTTTTGAAAAATTTGTTATTTTTAGCAAATTTTTAATGACAAAAAATTTTTTTTGTAATATACTTACAACCGAGGGGAAGCAGATTCGTCTGCAACAATAAAACACATCAGGCATACCAGGGACTTGCTCCCTGGTTTTTTTATGCCCTTGTGTTTCACGTGAAACACAGTAAGAAATCTAGAGTCAACAAAGCTTCCACAGTTTACACAAGTTTTCCACAATTGTGGAAAACCGGATTATGGGAGGCCCTCGCTTTTGTAGGCCAAGAATATTTTGTTTCACGTGAAACATTCCTTTCGAATAATTTTAGAACTGGAAGAAGAGTGTAAGGGGTGGGGCGGTTTTAGCGTTTGTTGTTTTTTGCTTCACGTGAAACTATTTCGGTGTGTCAAAAATAGGCAACTTTTGTTTCACGTGAAACACTGGGTCTGTCGCTTTGGGGTTGGGCAACATTTCACACAATTCACAACTTTTCCACAACGAGCGCAAAACTAACAAACGTTCGTAAATGAAATCCAAAACGAATGGTTGTTAGTTGTTTTGTTAGGATGGGGCAGGGGAGGCCAAAAACTTTTTTGTTTTTGGGTCTCTGGGTAAAAAAAATAGCCCACCAAAAAGGCGGGCTAAAAAGCATTGCAAAAAAACGCGGCAAAGTTTGCGCTTTATTCTTGAACGGTTATGATCAAGTCGTGGCTGGCGGCAGAGGTTTTGTAAGTGTAAGTCTTTCCGCTTGCGGGTACGACAGCAAATCCCTTAAAAATAGAAACTTTGTCATAGGGTGTTTTTACGACGCGTTCTTCTTTGAGGGCTTCAAATCTTACGCTGCCGATCTTTGACCAATCTCCGTCCTTGTCATTAAATCCATAAACCGTAAACGCTTCGTTAAAGGTTTGCGTGTTGTTTACGATGGCGACATTGTCGTTGAATTTTCCGACATATTTTGACGGATCAATGATGGCGGCCTTTGCCTTTGTGGCGGCGTCAACCGGTGATTTTGCCGGGAAGACATAGATGTAAAGGTCGTTGTGAACGGGAGCGATATCGCATTTATAAGAGCCGGCTTTTTCCGGGGTAACGGCGATCCAACGGCGGTTGCCAATATGGCCGCGGCTGTTTATAAAAGCGGTGTCGGCAAAGCTTGTTGTAGTGGCTCCTCCAAAGACAATCCAGTCTTTTTTGCCGGCGTCAAAGTAGCGGACTACAAATGAGTTTTCGCCGTCCAATCCGCTGATAAAGCGAACGTTTTGGCTAAACTTGCCTTTCAAAGTGGATGTGTCGAGAACGACGCTGTTTTCCGCTCCGTTAAATGACATTGCGGGAGCCGTTTCCGGTTCCGCGTTTTTGGCGCAGAATCCTGAGGAAATAATTCCCAAGATAAGGGCCGCGCTTGCAATTGTTAGTTTTTTCATAACTTCCTCCTAAAAAAACTTTGCAAATTATATAAGGGAAAAGAAACTTGCGTCAAGCGCGCAAAATATGATAGAATAGGATAATTATGAATAAAGCCGATGACAGAAAGTCCGCTATTAAAAAGTTAAAAACTCTCGTTTATTCCTCAAAGCAGCAGGTTGAGGATTTTAGAGAAAGCGTTGACAAAAAGTTTTATAAGGCAGTTTTGCCAAACCATGTTGAATGTTCCGAGCAGGAATACGCCAATATCCAGTGCGACGTTTTAGCCCCCGAAATCTATTCTTTGCACAGAATTATGATTTATGTTCACGGAGGCTCTTTTGTTGGTGGATCCAGACAGGCGTGGAGGGGCTTTTGCGCCTCTTTGGCGGCGGCGACTAGCTGCAGAATTGTAGTGCCTGATTTTAGACTGGCTCCTGCCTACGCTTTTCCTGCGGCCGTTGAGGATTTGCAGAACGTTTTTAGGAACGTCTTTACGGAGGAACAAGTAGCTTGCTCCCTTGACTCTTCGGCTGACGGAAGGACGCAGGAATCGCCCGAAATTATTGTCGCCGCCGACGGATCTGGGGCCAGCCAGGCTTTGGCCTTGGTTTTGTCTTTAAAGGAACGCTACCGCTCTTGCATAAAGCAAATAATTTTGTTTTCGCCCTGGCTGAGCCTTTCTCCCAATTCGGCGCTGATAAAGAACAAAAAGGCGCATGACGAGATCATCAGTTCCGAAGCCTTGCGAAAAAGCGGCGACATTTACACTTATTCCGGAAATTTGGAAAATCCGATGGTTTCTCCGATTTTCATCTCGGAAGAGGGCTTGCAAAGGCTTCCTCCTGTTTTTATACAGATGGGAGAAAAAGAAGTCCTTTTGAACGACGCAAAGCTCTTCCAAAAAGTGATGACAAAAGCGGGAAATGTTTGCGAGATTGACGTTTGGCCCGACATGATGTTCATGTTCCAAATGGCCGACGAATTTTTGGCCGAATCCCACTTGGCCATCGAAAAGGTCGGAAAGCTGATTACTTTTAAGCGCGAGACTGCCGACGAACAGACTTTGACCCGTTCCCCCGTGTTGGAAAACAGCATAACCGTAGAGGCCTAATAGAAAAATGGAACTGCTGAGCCCGGCGGGCAATTCGCAAAAATTATACTACGCCTACGCGTATGGAGCCGACGCGGCCTACATCGGCCTAAAGCGTTTTTCCCTGCGGGCCAAGGCCGACAACTTTTACGAAGGTGATGTCGAAAGGGTTAACGCCCTAAAAAAGCAGTTCCCGCAAAAAAAGCTTCATTGCGCCCTTAACATAATCTTCCATAACAAAGACATCGACAATCTATTGCAAAACGTGGACTACTTTAAGCAGTACCCGATAGACGCTTTTATCGTTCAGGATTTGGGAATCGTTCCGATACTGCAAAAGCATTTTCCAAACGCGGCGCTGCACCTTAGCACCCAGGCTTCTTGCGTAAACCGCGAGGCCGTAAAAATGTACAAGTCGATGGGCTTTAGCCGCGTGGTTCTTGGCCGCGAGGCTGGCCTTGCCGAAATCCGCCAAATCAAAGACGCCGTTCCCGACATGGAGCTGGAAGTTTTTGTCCACGGAGCGATGTGCATAGCCTACGCCGGCCGCTGCCTTATGAGCGCCTATTTGACCAACCGCAGCGCGCAGGGCGGCCTCTGTTCCCACGCCTGCAGGTGGAATTTTAACGTGAACACAAAAGCCGGCTTGTCGGAAGCCGACGCAAAAAGAATCGCCCAAAGCGGCGGCCTTGTTTTGGAAGAAGCCAGCCGGCCCGGAGAATACCTTCCTGTTTTTGAGGGCGAAAACTACACGGCGATTCTTTCTAGCAAAGACTTGCGAATGATAGAGCATTTGGCCGACCTCAAGGCCGCCGGCGTCGATTCCCTAAAAATCGAAGGCCGAATGAAAAGCCTTTATTACGTGGCCTTGGTCACCCGCGCCTACCGCAAGGCCTTGGACGCGCTTGAAGGAAAAATCAGCCAAGAAGAAGCCGCTCCCTTTGTGGCGGAATTGGAGAACGTGGCCCACCGCGAATCGACCACCGGCTTTTACTACAACGCGGCCGACGCCAACGAGACGACCACCGGCGCCAGCGACAGCCCCTACGATTTGGCGGCTACAATCGGCCAGCGCTTGTCCGACGACGAAGTCCGCGCGCTTTTGCAAAAAGGCGATGATACAATTAAATTGCGTCAAACTGAATTAGACTCAATGCATCCTGCCGCCCGCGAGGCGCGCTTGGCCGACTATAAAAAGCATCCCGAAAAGGCGCCGCCCGCTGTTCAAGCCCGCGACGGATGGAAGGCCTACCAATACCAGCCGATGAACATGGTCAAGGCGGGACAAGAGATTGAATTTGTCAGTCCGGACGTTACCGCCGTTGTAAGCGAAAAAGATTCGTGGTTTTTTGTGGACCCGGAAACCGGCCTTGAGCTTTCTTGGGCGTGCGACGGCCACGACTGCGTCATTTACACAAAATACGATTTGCAGGCCGGAACGATTGTCCGAACAAAGGACCCGGAATATATTCCCGGCGTGATTCGCGACACCGGCCGGACAAAAAACGAGGCATTTTGATTTATGGGAAGAGAAACACAAAAGCTGCCCGACGGCAAAATCGCTCCAAAATTGATCGCGCTGGACTTGGACGACAGCCTTTTAAATAACAAACTTTTGATTTCCGACAGAACGGTGGAAGTTATAAAAAAAGCCGCCGCCCAAGGAATTTACATCGCCATTTGTTCCGGCAGGTCGCCCAGCGCGATTTTGCCTTTTGTCCGCCGCCTGGATGTTGCGGGAACCGAGCAAGGCCGTTACGCGGTCGCCTCAAACGGTTCGGTTGTGGTTGACTTGCACCAGCGCCAAGAAATATATTCGGCCAAGGTAAGCGGAGACGTTTTGGTAGAAGCGATGAAGGCGGCGGACAAGGTTGGCCTTCCGTGCCAGGTTTACAGCAGCTCTATGGTTTACGCCAACGTTGACAACGAGTACACAAGGATGGATTCCAAGCTTACCGGCGTTCCGTCGGAAATCGTTCCTGACTTTGAAAATTTTTTGGCCGCGGGTTTTGCCAAAATGATGATTCCCGGCGACCCTAAAATTTTGGTCGGCTTGCAAAAAGAGCTGGCCAAACGCTTTGAGGGCCGCGCCGTTGCCTTGATCAGCAAGCCTTACTTTTTGGAAATCCTTCCATTAAATTGCGGAAAGGGCGAGGCCCTGGAATTTTTGTGCGGCCGTCTTGGAATTAATATGAAGGAAGTGATGGCCTTTGGCGACAGTATGAACGACGAGACAATGATTGTAAAGTGCGGAATGTCCGTCGGCATGTCGAACGGCTTGGAAGAAATAAAAGATGCTGCCGCCTACGTGACTCGCCTTACAAACGACCAAGACGGAATCGCGGACTTTGTTGAACAATTCGTTCTAATCTGATATTTTATACACAAAACTCGCCGCTTTGGCGCGATTCAAATTTAAGGAAAAAAATATGGCTTACAAAATTTTTATTGACGGAAAAGAAGGCACAACTGGCCTAAAAATATACGAGCGCTTTGCCGGCCGAAAAGACATCGAGCTTATCCTTATTGACGAAGACAAGCGCAAAGATCCCGCCGCTCGCGCGGAATGCATCAACGCTTCGGACATAACCTTTTTGTGCTTGCCGGACGCGGCCTCTAGAGAAGCCGTAAGCCTTTGCGCTAATCCCAACACAAGAATTATCGACGCTTCCACTGCGCACAGAACAAACCCTGATTGGGCTTATGGCTTTCCGGAATTGTCGGCGGATCATCGCGCCAAAATCATTTCTTCCAAGCGCGTCGCCGTTCCGGGCTGCTACGCGAGCGGCTTTATCAGCTTGGTTTACCCGCTTGTAAAGCATGGAATCATCGCGCCGGACTATCCTTTGGTTTGCCACGCGGTTAGCGGTTACAGCGGAGCGGGAAAAAAGGCCATCGCCCAATACGAGGATCCGGGCCGCAATCCCGAGCTTGACTCGCCGCGCCAATACGCGCTTACCCAAGAGCACAAGCACTTGCCGGAAATGAAAGCGGTTTGCGGCCTTGCCGCTGAGCCAATTTTTAATCCCTATGTTTGCGATTATTTTAGCGGAATGACGGTGACGGTTCCCCTTTACGGACGATTGCTAGTCAAAAAAATGGGCGCCGCGGCAGTCCGCGAACAGTTGGCCGCCCACTATGACGGATGCCGATTCGTAAAAGTGGCGCCACTGATGGGCGAGGGCGTTTTGCCCGAAGCCTTTATTCCCGCCAACACTTTGAGCGGAACCAACAATATGCAGATTTTTGTTTACGGAAACGACGACCGCATTTGTTTGTGCTCCCGCTTTGACAATCTTGGAAAGGGAGCCAGCGGCGCCGCCGTTCAGTGCATGAACATAATGATGGGAATTGACGAGGGAACCGGCTTGTAAGAACGGCGCCGCAATGATTTAGGCGCTCTTTATCATGTCGCGGGCTTTGGCGACAATGCGTTCCAAGGCCGCGTCGTCCAAGGGCTCGTTTTGGTTTGCGTCAATCAATTTAAGGTGTTGCAGCAAAAGGTTGACTAGATTTTCAATTTTTGCGATTTTCTCTTTTGCGTCAAGCGAATAATATACTTGCGTTCCGTCTTTGCGCGAGTTGATGATGCGAGCGGCCTTAAGCACCTTTAAGTGGTGGCTTACGGCCGGACGCGAAAGGCGGGTTTTTCCGCTAAGCTCTGTCACGTTCTTTCCTTTTGGACCGGCGTAAAAGAGCTTTAGCAGAATCAGCAGGCGTTCTGAATCAGCAAGGGCCTGGAATATTGGTATAAACTCATTTACATTTTTGAATAAGCTTAAAAGTTCGTCTTCCTGATTCATAGCAACCTGCCGTTCCCATATTAGAATGTGTAGTTTACAGCCAATTGAATAAAGCTGTTGTTCAGCCAGCCGTAAAACTCGCTGTGCTCTTCCGTTCCAAAGTTGTGAATGACCAAGCCGCTGGCCGTGGCCTTCCAACCGTCGCGAACTTTGAACGAAACTTCGGGCATCAAAATCAAGTCGGCGCGCTCAATGCCGTAAATGGCTTTGATGGTCGCGGTGACTTTGTCGTAGTAGAACTTATCCTGCAACTGGACTACGATTTTGTGGTTTGTGTAGCAGCCTGTCGGATCGTAGTCAACGTCATATGTTTTTGTGGAAACAGGAAGTATGCCGCCAATAACAATTTTTCCGTCCAAAATCTCGTCCTTTTTGAGAACGACATTTCCTATAGCTTGAACGTTCAAAGTAAGATTGTGGATGGGAAGTCCAACGTCAAAGCCCAAGAGGTAACCGATGCTGTTGTTGCGGGTCCATGGGTCGTTTCCCTTTGTGTCCTTTGTCAAGTTGTAGACAAATTCGCCGCGAAGGGTAAAGGGGCCAAGGGCTGTTTGAGCGTCAAGGCCAAAGGACTGCAACTTGTCATAAGAAAGCGTCGGAAAGCTAGCATACGGAAGCAAAGCCGACGCGCCTTGTGCAACAGCACCAAGAGCGATTAAACCTGTTTTGTCAGCGGAAACCTGCTTGTAGCGGCCGTTGTAGTAAGACACGCCAAGGTCAACGATTCCGATTGAGAAGTTGACGTAGCCGCCAAACTGGCCGTAATCAAGGCTGTATGTGTTTGGATAAAGGTCGTCCTGTTTAGAGGCGGCGTCCATCAGTGAACCATAGTTGTTTATTGTTAGAGGGTATAACTTAATCTTAGATTTTAGTTCATTAACGCTATACGGAACCCAGGGGCCTTTTTGAGCGTATGTCTCGCCGTGCATGATCGGAGTGTAGATTCCTTCCACGCGGAAACCAAGCGGGCAGTTGTACTGGGCGCGGAACATATACTCGGAGTTGCGGCGGTCAAGGTAGTCGGGAATCAAAAAGTCGTAGTAGTTGTTTGAGTTAAAGTTGTCAAGCACGTGAAGCTTGTCGCCTTTTCCCCAAACGACTTTCATTTTTCCAGCGCTCAAAACCCAGTCGCCAACGAACAAGTCTGCGTTAAATTCGTCAAGAATCATTTCGTTGTCGTAGCGCAAGGTTTGCTCGTCAAAGCGAAGTTTTGAGCTGAACTTTGTTGAATCGCCTTCGTAGTCAAAGCCAAGCTTTAAGCGGGCGATTGGAGTAACCGTAGTTTTTTCGGCGTTCTCGCCGTCAAAGTAAACGCGGCCGGCCAAAGTCGCGTCGCCGTTAATCTTGAATTTATCCCAAAAAGATTTTTCGGAGCTTTCTGTTGAGGCGGAAGAGTCTCCGCCCCAGTCATCGTTGCCCCAATCGTCTTGGGCGAAAATGTTAGCCGCGAGCGCGGCGCAAGCGAGCGCCGCCGCGAATAATTTTTTAGTCGCAATCATGTTGTCGTTCCTATTTTGCTACTTTTCCGTTCTGCAAGAAGCCTTTGCTGAAGTAAGCGGGGTTGATCGGTTCGTCAAACTTGAGGCGGTCTTCGCTCATAACAAGCTGAGTCTTGTGGCCTGTTTCGAGGTTTACCATTTCGTTGATGAGCGGAGTGGGGTAGCCCTTGATTACTTTAAGAGACTTTACTTCCAAAGTCTTGCAAATCTTTCCTGTCTTCTTGCTGTACATTTCTACATAAATCGGAACCCATGTGTCTTTGTCTACCCAAGAGATGCGGTAAGCGTACTGGGCTTCCTTAAGGTCTTTGGGAGTTGACTTTACTTTGGCGCAGTTGGCGAATCCGTTTTTGGCTTCTTTTTCGGCAAGCAATTCGTGTGTGTCGGCGTCAACGGCGCGAGTTGACATGTCGTCGTATGTGGCGTCGCTTCCCATGAATGAGCTTGAGCCTTGGCTGGCGGCAACCGGGCGAACCGTTCCAACATCGGGCAAGAAGATGAACTTTGTGTCCGGGCCGGAAGCGTTTTCCTTTTGGCTAAAGCGGGTTCCCTTTACGCTGGCGGGAGTGTTGAACTGCATTACAAGTGTAGAAAGACCGCCTTCGTTCTTTCCCCATTCATCGATTACGCGGACTTCTTTGGCTCCGCTCTTTTCAATCAAAATCATCTGAACTTGGGCGCGAGTGAAAGCCGGTTTCTTAACGTCATCGGCGTTCTGCATTACTGTTCTTCCGTCAAGGGCGAAAGCCATAGTTCCAACTGTGAGAGCCGCGGCGGCTGCAACGATCAATTTTGTCATTTTCATATCATACCCTCCTTAAGGTATTAAAAATAAATTACTTGTTTTCTTTTGGCTTAATGAACTTGGGATCAAAGGCGTTGAGAACGCCAGGGATTACCGTCATAGCCAAGAACGAGCTGGAGAACATTACGATGGCGACCAGCAAGCCGATGCATCTCAAAATTTGGAAATTTGAGAAGAGCAATACCAAGAATCCCAAACCAACGGCAAGCGCGTTGGTTACAATTCCCAAGCCGCTTACGGCAAAGGTTCTCATCGTGACTTCCTCTACGTTGTCGCTCTTGGCGCGCTCGGCCTTATAGCTTTCCATAAAGTGGATCGTGTAGTCGATGCCTACTCCGATCGCGACGCTGGCGATGATGCTTGTTACCAAGTCAAGGCGGATTCCTGTAAAGCCCATCGTCATAAAGTTAAGGATGATTGTAAAGGCAAGCGGAACCGCTCCAAGCAAACCGGCAACCGGCGACTTGAATGAAATCGCGATGATAAGGAATACCATAAAGATTGAGAACAAGATGCTGGTAATTTGGCTTGATACAACCATGTCGGTCATTGAAACTTCCATCTCGCCGTTTCCAGTCGGAACCAATGTGTAGCCTGTCGGGAATTTGGCGGCCGCGTATTCTTGGGCTTCCTGGATGATTTCTTTAATCTTGTGGGTGTCGTGGCATCTAAGCTGAACTTGCATGCGGATTGTCTTAGGAGCCAACTGGTCGTCGCTGAAGCGGTCAAGAGAGCCGCTGTAAAGAAGCAAGTACTGGCTTACGAGGTTGGCCAAGCCTTCGCGGGTGGCGGCAGGATATTTGTCCAAGTCGTAAGGAACTTCGTAGTAGTCGATGCCGTTGAAGTTGAAAAGCTTTTCAAGCTCTGTGACCATTCCTTGGACGGTGGCGTTCTTTCCGCCGGCCGCCGTGTAGGCGGTGGCGAACATTTCCAAGGCCTGCTGGACTGTTACCTGCTGCTGCAAGTCCTTTGCGTGCTGGATGTTCGGGTCAACCCACTCTTTTGTCGGAGCGGCGGCTTCGGCGCTGTCATCGGCGGCCGAGTCTCCCCAGTCGTCGCCAGCGTCGGTCCATTCGTCGCCGGATGAGTCGCCCCAGTCATCGCCGGAATCGCCCCAATCGTCTTCGGCGTAGCTTCCTGAGTCCGACGCGGCAAAATCGTCCGCGCTGTCGGAAGCGGCCAGCATCGGAGCGTGCATCACTTGGTTCATTCTTTTGATGAACGTGGTGAAAGAAACGGCCTTTCCGATTTGATCGGGATAGTCGTCAAGCAAATGGTTTTGCAAGTCGTCTACGGCTTTGAGGATTTCGGGCTTTGTCATGTCGCCCTTTTCCTGGCCGCTGATGACAAAGTAAACGTCGTTGGTTCCGGCAAAGGTTTCGTCAACAAATTTAATGTCCTCGCGGAATTTGCTGTTGGCCGGGAAGTAGTCGACCAAGGCCGTGTTGATTACCAATTGCTTGACGCCAATGAAGGAGAACAAGCAAATCAGGACAGAGAAAATCACCAAGCGGGGCTTTGTGCCGGCGCAGAAATGGTAAATGTTGTACAAGGTGCGGCCGCGCGCCTCAGCCTTATGGCCGCCAAGACGCTCGCGCTCGCGCAAAACCTTGGCCTTGATCTTTTCTGAAAGCTGGTTAAAGCGGTGCTTTCCAACTCTGTTAATCGGGCGCAATGAAAGCGCGGCCGGAATGAATGTTACGGAAATGAGCAATGAGAAGGCGACGCCGGCGGCTGAGAAAATCGCGAAGCTCTTGAGAGGCTCAATGGGGCTTGTTACAAGCGAAATGAAGCCTGCGATTGTCGTTACCGCGGCAAGCAAAACGGCGATCCAAACGTCCTTGAGGCCCGCGCAAATTGCTTCCGCGTGGTTCTCTTTTGTGATTTCGCCTTCAATCTTTTTTACGGCTGCTTCGTAGTGGGTGATTACGTGGATTCCATAAGCGGAACCGCAGGCGATCAAACAAACCGGAATTACGCTGGCTACGATTGTGAACGTAACGTGGGCCAAAGACATGATTCCGCAAGACCAGATTGTGGCCATCAAAACTGAGATAAGAGGCAACAAGGTTCCTGAGAAAGTGTGGAACGAGAAGTAGAGCGAAAGAAGAACGACGAGAGTTACAAGAGGAATGAGGGTGATCAAGTCGTGGATCATGTAGTCCGAGGCGTTGTCGCTCAATACCGGGTCGCCGTAGAAGCGGACCTCAAGGTCGTGGCCTTCAATCGCGTCGTAGGCGATTTTTTGGATTTTGTGCAAAAGCTCGATTTGCTGGGTTGAGCCGTATTCCGGGTCTACTGTGGCCGCGATTTGGGCCGCCTGGAAGTCGTCGTCGATGATGACGCGGTTGTACATGTCCTGCCAGTCGATGATTTTTTGCTTGATGGCCTGAATGTCGGCCTTGCTTCCGGTGTAGTCGTCGTCAAGCAATTGTCCGGCAGCAAGTCCTCCGTCAAGGGAATAAACATAGTCAATCTTTGTGATTGAGTTGATTGACTTGATTCCCTCGAGCGCGTCGATTTGGTCGGTGATTTTGCGGATTACGTCGATGTATTCCGAAGTCAAAATCGTCTCGTTGTCGGTTTCCAGCGAAATTCCGATGGAAATCATGCTGCCGAATTGGTCTTCCGTTCCAATCAAGCGGGTGTAAGATTCGCTTTTTGGGGGCATGTAGCGGCGCACAGTGTTTTCGATGGACACTGAAACTAAAGGAATGGCCAAAGCTACCGTTATTGCAAAACAAATGAAGATAACGAGCTTTGAGTGTTTAAGAAGGTTTTTCATAAAAACTCCGTCCAGTTGTAATGGTTTATCCGTTCAAATATTTGAACGGATAAACATAATATAAGGCGCTTTTTCATTTTCGTCAAGCGCCTTATAAAAAAAATTTATTTTTTTTATAAAAATTGTAAATTATGCGCTAAAATATTTGTTTAAGGATAAATGGGAGCATTTTAATGAAAAAATTGTTAACATCAGCCTTTATTTCTCTTTTATTGATGGGCTCGCTTTTTGCTCAAGGAAAGAACTATATAATTGACTTGTATGACACCACAAACGGAAAAGAGATAATAATCAAAAAAAATCCATACGGCAACAATTTCCAGAATGTAAATCCCCCGACTTTTACAAAATATTTTGCCGGAAACTTTCCCGTTCCTGGCGACACGATAGAAGTTCACTTTAAATTTAAAAGCTCTGTTGACATTCCCGCTTTGACAATGGCTGTCATTGACAATTCGGCGTTGGCCAAATACTGGCTTGCGATTTCCAATCAATATGAAAGCGTACTTGACATTAAGGCTGGAATTCCATATGAAGGCGTTTTGGTTTATAAAGTGGACGCCAAGCCAATTTCGGCAATTACAATACAAATGATGTATAATGACGAAATCAATAGCAAAATTACCTTGCTCAAATCAGGCGCCAGGACTAGCGTTAAATAATTTTTCAATAATAAGGATATTTGTATGAAAAAACGATTCTCACTTTTTTTGATCGCAGTTTTAGTATGGTTTGGACTTTCAAGCTGCGTTTCGGTAAAAAGGGCCAGAAATTTGATTTTGTCTGGCGACAAAGTAAGCGCCATCGAAGTTCTTTGCAAAATGATTACCAGCAAAAAGGACGAGGCGGAGGCCATCTCGCTTTTTATCGAGGTTTACCCTTCCACAGTGGAAGAGATGAGGCCGCAAGAAAGCGTTCAGCAAGTAAGGAACGAATTTGCTAACAAGTACGGCGGATCGGAAATACAAGCGATTAAAAAGTGCAGCGAAAGTTCCAGCAGCTTGCGGAACGTTATGAACCATCCTGACATTGTGAACGTAATCAGGAGGAGCGAAAAAATAATCTCGGCCTACAGCGGATTGGCCAGAATCAAGAGGGCGGTTTCGGTCTTGCCAAGAACTTTGTACGATCAAGCGACCGGCGAACATGAAGTCGTTAAATATCCAGACGACTTTGCCGGAATGTACAACGACTCGCGAAGAAGCTTGGCGGAGTTTTACTACAACATCGCCGAGGCTTTCTTTCCCGGAAAAGACGCGCAAGAAAGAGTTTGGATAATCGACTTTTACAAAAAGGCTGAATCTTACTACAGCGGAATCGGGCAAACAGCCGCAAGATGCGCCGAGCTTTGCTACCTTAACGCTCAGGAATACGAGCGCCTTAACACTGTAGAAGGAAACAAGCAGGCGATAACTTGGTACAGAAACGCTTTGGTTTGGCAGCGCAATTACAAGGATTGTAACGACCGCGTCCAAATTTTAAGTTACGAAATCGCGATGGTTTTGTTGGGCCAGGCCAAGACAAAAGAAGACTATAAAGAAGTCATTGTATATTTGACTTACGCCGGAAACTACAAAGACGCCGCGACGCAGATTTTGGAAATCAAGTATCACTTGGCTTACATTTACCGCAACGAGCGAACCTTGCCTTCTTACGAAGAAGCCGGAAAGCTTTTTTCCGAATTGGGAAATTACAAGAACGCTCCTTACGAAACAAACCTTTACTTGTTCTACAAAAAACTTATTTCTTTGAGCAAAAGTTATTCTTACGCAAACAAGTACCTTTCTTGCGCCAACTACGCTCCTTTTAGCGTTAGCCGAAACATCGTTCCGCGCGGCGACGGAACGGCAAATCTTTCGGTAACGGCCTCGACATCCGACTTTGGCGTTTACATTCCGTCGATGGAAAAGACAATCTATCCCGGCGCGATTGTCGACGGCGAATCGATAACAAGCCAAGCCTTTAACGCGATTCCTTACGCTTCCAGAATGCCGATTGATTGCAATTTGAATTACGACGGAAGGAATTTAGGAAAAGCCGTTCTTGAGTATCCCAATGACGGAAACCTTTCAACAAAAGAAATCAAGCGAGTCGCAAGAATTTACGCTTCGGCGTTGGACGCTGACTGCGACTACGAGTTCCAAAAAATTTATTCTTTGGAAGACCTTGCGCTTTCTACTGGAATGGGAGCGGCGCGCGACAAGGTTTCTTACGCGATGAACGCCTACAACTGGGATCCGGAAAAAAGCTACACCTTGATTAAGATTAGGCAAAAATATTATTCGGCCAACATCGACTCGCCGCAAATGCCGATCGACTTTTTTGCGGTTGACCAAAAGACCGCGTCGCCTTCTATATTGAAGAACGTAACGCCTTACTATATTAGTTCCGTTGACTACGGTCGAATGGCTTACTTTGTGGTTTGCTCAAATCTTTCCAGCGAAGAAATCGTAAAGGACTTTGTTTCTTGCAGGCCGCGCGACAGAAAGAACAAGGGCTCCACAGGAATCAGGGCCAATCCCGACATTGTTTCCAAATGGGCGCGAAACGGAACGACTGTGCGCTCGATTACGGTTTCTGAAAAAGTTTATTCTATTAGCGACCTTGACGGAATTTTCAGTTGGATAAAGTTGGGAACAAGCCTTGCCGTTGACATCGACAATATGGTGCCGATTTCGTTCGCTCTAAAAAATTTGGCCGACAATTCCTACGCCCGCTTGACGCAGACGCAAAGCCTTGTGATAAAGCTTCCGCAAAAGCCGCAGCAAGAAAGCCCGGCAAGCGGCAATGGCGGAGCGGGAACAGGCGCGACGACCAATCCCGGTACGACGACAAATTCGGGCGCGACAAGCAATCCTGGAACAACAACGACGCCCGGCACGGCCACAACGCCTGGCACAACAACAACTCCCGCTACTACAACTGATTCCGGCAACAGCGAAAGCGGCGGCAATAACGGAAGGCCCGCCTCTTCGTACGAGCAGGCGACGACAATCAACGGCGTAAAAGTTCCGCCCAGCGCCTACAACGGCGACACGTCGTTGATTCTTGTCGGAAAGAAAGGCTACTACAAATGCTCTTCTATTAGCGTGGAGCAGGGAAGCGGCGTAAAGACTTATTACTATGACGTTCCCGCGGATGAAATAGAAGTTTGCGTTGCCAGTTGGAGCGATTCGGAATTTACAACTGTAACGGTGAACGGAATTTCAATGCTTAAGAACAAGACGGTTTACAGCTTTAGGGACGTTCACGGAAACACGATAAGTTTGGACACAGTAAGTTCGTCAGGAAAGAGAGTTCACAATCTTTTGGTTGTTAGAAAACGTTAGGAGAAGTCTATGATGAAAAAAAATATCGCGGCCGCGACTATTTTATCGGCGGCGTTAGCTTGTTTGGCGTTCTGTTTTTCGGCTTGCGCTAAAGAGGAAGCGATCGCGCCGACATCGCCCGCTCCTGGCTTGCAGAGCGAGCTTTATGCCGACGCGGACTTGGTTTGGGAAGAAAACTTTGACGGCGACGAACTTAACATGGACAACTGGAAATACGAGGAGCACGAGGCCGGCTGGGTGAACAAAGAATTGCAAAGCTACGGAACTTCCACTCAAAACACTTACGTCAAGGACGGCTGCCTTGTTATTCAGGCGCTCAAGAACAAAAAGACGAATGAATACACTTCCGGCAGAATCAACACATTCGGAAAGCATGCGTTTAAATACGGCCGCTTTGAGGCCCGCCTAAAAGTTCCAAACGGCAAAGGCTTTTTGCCGGCTTTTTGGATGATGCCGTCAAGCGAAGGCTATTACGGTCCGTGGCCCCGCTGCGGCGAGATTGACATCATGGAAGTTCTTGGCGACGAAACAAACCGCGTTTTTGGAACGATTCACTACGGCGAGCCGCATACGCAGCAACAGGGAAAATACACTCTGACCGAAGGCGACTTTTCCAAAGAGTTCCATGTTTACGCTTTGGAATGGGATCCGGGCGAATTCCGCTGGTATATTGATGGAAAACTTTACTACAAGACCAACGAATGGTTCACAAGGCCCCGCGCCAACGGAGACGGAAGGCCTTATCCCGCTCCCTTTAACAAGCAGTTTTACATCATCCTGAACCTTGCCGTCGGCGGAACTTGGGTCGGTTATCCGGAAAAGAACGCCAAGTTTGCGGAGAACGCGCGGCTTATTGTTGACTATGTTCGCGTCTATCAAAAGAAGGAATACGACGAGAACGTAAAGATGCCGGAAAAGGTCATTGTTTTGCGCGAGCCTGACGCCGAAGGAAACTATGTTCGCAATTCCAAGTTTACGGAAAAAGAGGACATGAGCGACGGAACTGGCTGGGACTTTTACACTGCTGGCGGCGGAGAAGGCTCGGCCACAATCGGCGGCGGCGCTCTTACGATTAAGACAAAGAAAGCCGGCTCGCTTGAGTACAGCGTCCAGATTTTCCACACAGGCGTTCCAATCGAAAAAGGCTGTACTTACGAATTTTCGTTTGACGCAAAAGCCTCCGCGCCGCGAACGATGCTCGCCGCCGTGTCCGCTCCCGAACGCAACTGGATTCGCTACTTTAAGGACACAAAGGTTGAGCTGACAAAAAAAGAACAGCATTTTTCATTCAACTTTACGATGAAGCAAGACACCGACGCGATGGGCCGCGTGGAATTCAATATGGGAAACCAAGGTTCCACCGCTGACATTGTTATAAAGAATGTTGTTGTAAAGAAGGTGAATTAACCGGCGACCGCTCCGGCCGCTCCTACGACGCCGAAACTAATCGCCATCATAATCACGCCGGCCAGCAAAACGCCGAGCGTGACGGCGATAACCGTTTCCTTAAAATCCATGTCCAAAAGGCTAGCGGCCAAAGTTCCTGTCCAGGCTCCCGTTCCCGGAATGGGAATTCCGACGAACAAAAATAGCGCTACAAACAATGTGCGGCCGGCTTTGGCCTGCAGTTTTTTGCCGGCGTCGCTTCCCTTGGTCAAAAAGAATTGGCAGACGCCGCCGATGAATTTTTTGTCTTTGCCCCATTCCAAAAAACGGCGGGCGAACAAAAAGATTATTGGAACCGGAAGCATGTTCCCGATTATGCAAATTATGTATGAAGGAATTATCGGCAGGCCCAATGCTTGCGACACCGGAATCGCTCCGAGCAGCTCAATCAAGGGAATCATGCTGATAAAGAAAATCCAAAGGAATTTTAAAAACATACGCAGACTTTATCAAAAAAACGCATGCTTTACAAGCGGGGAATATTTGCAAATTTGAGCGAAGCGTGATACAATATTTATATGGCAATTACAGAATTTTTGGAAAAGAACCGCAAGCTTTACGGCGACGAGGTCGCTCTTGTAGAAGTAAATCCCGAACAAGAAGAGACAAGAAAAATCACGTGGAAAGACTACGACTTGATTCAATCGACGGACAAAACTTTTTACCGCCGCGAAATCACTTGGCGCGTCTTTGACGAAAAGGCCAACCGAATGGCCAACATGCTTTTGGCGCGGGGAATCAAGCGCGGCGACAAGGTTGCCATTCTTATGATGAACTGTTTGGAATGGCTTCCGATTTACTTTGGCGTTTTAAAGGCGGGAGCGATTGTAGTTCCGATGAACTTTAGGTACTCCGCAGACGAAATTTTGTATTGCGCCGATTTGGCCGAAGTTGACGTTTTGCTTTTTGGTCCGGAATTTATCGGCCGCATTGAGCAGATAGAGGAAAAGCTTAACAAGAACCGCCTTTTGATTTACGTTGGCGAAAACTGCCCCACATTCGCCGAAAGCTATCGCGAGTTGGTGGCGGACTATCCCAGCAAGGCGCCGGAGATTGAATTGAAGGACGACGACGACGCGGCCATTTATTTTTCAAGCGGAACGACGGGATTTCCAAAAGCGATTTTACACACCCACCGCGCCCTTATGCACGCCGCTTTAGTGGAACAAAAGCACCATTCGACAAGCCGCTCGGACTGCTTTTTGTGCATACCGCCGCTATATCATACCGGCGCAAAAATGCACTGGTTTGGCTCGCTGGTGTCTGGAAGCCGAGCCGTTTTGTTAAAGGGAACAAAGCCCGAATACATTTTGGGCGCCGTTAGCCGCGAAAAATGCACGATTGTTTGGCTTTTGGTTCCATGGGCGCAGGACATTCTTGACGCTTTGGACAGAGGAAAAATAAAAGCGGCTGACTACCAGCTTGACCAGTGGCGCTTGATGCACATCGGCGCACAGCCCGTTCCGCCCAGCCTTGTAAAGCATTGGCTTGAATACTTTCCAAAGCACCAGTACGACACCAACTACGGCTTGTCGGAAAGCATCGGTCCTGGCTGCGTTCACCTTGGAGTGGAAAACGTCCGCAAGGTCGGAGCGATTGGCGTTCCGGGCTACGGCTGGGAATGCAAGATTGTCGACGCGGAAACTGGCAAGGAAGTTGAGCGCGGAAAGGCCGGCATTCTTTACGTCAAAGGTCCCGGCGTAATGAAGGAATACTTTAACAACCCAGAGGCCACGGCGGAAGTTCTTCACGACGGATGGTTGGACACCGGCGATGTCGCGATGCAAGACCCCGAAGGCTTTTACTACCTTGTTGACCGCGCCAAAGACGTTATCGTTTGCGGCGGCGAAAACTTGTATCCAGTTCAGATTGAAGACTTTTTGCGCAAGAACGAAAAGATCAACGACGTGGCCGTCATCGGTTTGCCCGACAAGCGCTTGGGCGAAATCGCGGGCGCTGTCATTCAGTTAAAGGAAGGAAAGACAGCTACCGAAGAAGAGATCAACGAATTTTGTTTGGAGCTTCCGCGCTACAAGCGGCCCAAGAAAATTATTTTTGCGCCGGTTCCCAGAAACCCCACCGGAAAAATCGAAAAGCCCAAGCTGCGCAAAATGTACGGCCAAGAGCATTTGGTCGCGTTTGAAAATGAGGGTTAAGCCGCAAGCCGCGCAAATCCGCGCGGCTTTATTTTTTCTGAACGGCGGCGCGGATGGCGGCGGCAAAGAGTTGGTCTTGGTCTTCGCGCGGTTCCACCGAGAAGGCCGGCTCTTGAGTGCCCGGAATCGTGCGGTAAATTTTTCTTGAGTCGGCTTTGTATGCCGGCGAGCCGCGCGAGTTGATCCACCAGTCAAGGACCGAAAGAATGCAAGAAATGTATTTGATTATGTTCGCGTTGTTGGCGGTTGTGTTTTCGCTCTTGTCCTTTGCGTTAAGCAAAACGTCCAAGCGTTTTGAAATTGGCGAAGTAATCTCAAAGTCATAGTGAGCCCAAGGATTGTTCAAGCCGCCGATTGTTCCGCGGTTTATTTCGCTTTGGGAAATTTGTTTTGTAAGGTCGTTAAAGGCGTCGCGCAAGAATGCCGTTCTGATGAACAAGGCCAAGTACTTGTTGTTGTTGATGGGACGCTCCAACAAAAGCTGCTCAAAAGTAAAGTGCGGAAGGAAGCTGTATTTGGTAAGCCAAAGAATGTCGGTGACGCATTTTTTTCCTGCGCGGGTTGTGATGTAGTTGGCCTGCGTATATGTTTGGTTTACCAACTGCTTTAACTGTTCGCCGTAGTCCCTGCTAAAGAGGGTGTCAACATAAACCGGCCATTCGCTGAGAGCCTTTGTAAGGTTGTCTTCGCGCGAGGCAAATGTGGGGTTTCCTTCGACATTAAACTGCATCTTGTTGCAGGCGCGGAAAAGGTCTTGCAAAATTTCGCAAAGGATGATCGTTATTTGAACCGGGTTTTCCGGCGCCAACATCAAGTAGGCTTCGTCAAAGTCGTAAAGGGGATCAAAGTAAGGCCACATGTCCGGGAAGGTGTCCAACTTTAAGAAGCCCGCTCCGGGGAACAGGCGGTCAAGAAGCGCGACGCCGCGTTCCACCATTTCGTTTTGGGCAAGCTCTTGCTTTTCTTGTTCCTTCTTTTTTTCTTCCGCCTCTTTGGCTTTGTCTTCGGCTTCCTTTGCCTTGCGAACTTCTTCTGGATCGACTTTCTTTTCGGGCAAAAGGAGGTCAAACTTTTTTAGTCCAAGGAAGTTGAGGATGGAAGAAACTTGCGCCACAAAAAAGTGGGGGAACTCGTCGTAAGGCGTTCCGCACATTCTCATCAACAAAGGATAAAGGCCTCTGATGATTCGCGTGTAAAGGTACATCCATTCGGTTATCGCCTCTTTTGCAAAGCGAGAAAATTTATCTTTGTCCGCGTTGGGGTAGTGGAGCAAATCGGCGTAAATTTCTTTTATGATTCGGATGACCATTGGTTCGCCAACGTAATAAATTGTAATCAACAATCTGTAAACGGCTTTTACAAAGGGAACCAAGTCAGCTACGACCGGAGTGTCTTGCAAGGTCTCCAAGTTTACAAAAGCGAGCTTTGCCTCGCGTGTCGACCATTCGGAAACCTTGCGAAGGAACTTAAATTTTTGCGCCGTGTCATTTTGAATTTTGGCCTTGTAAGTGTCGGGCGAAATTTGAATTATTGTTTTTATGACAGAAATAAAGGCGTTGATGTGGTCCAAGTGGGCCTTTAGGGTAATCTCGGCAAATTCTGGTATTACTTTTTCGGAACCGTCCTTGGCCAGTTTTTTTAGAAAGTTGAACAAGCCGTAGTTGGGCTTTATGGCAAAGGCGTCGCTCATCATAAGCTTGTCGATTTTTGCATTGTCTTTTGAAGAGATTGTGGGCAAGTTGGCGGCCCTTGTGACTTTCTTTTTTGGCTCTGCGAATGTTGGATTTGAAGCGCCGGATGCCGTTCCACTAGAAGAACTTTTGCTTGAAGCGGCGGAAACGTTTGTTGGCCGCACGACTCGATGGCTGGGGGCGCGCTTGGGCAGTTTGGAATAGTCGATGGGCACAGACTTTTCTGTCATAATCTCGCCGCCCAAGACTTTTGTCATGCGCTCGGCTTCTTCTTTGTCAATCGCGCCGATGTTCTTGCGAGTTGCGTCCAATGTGCCTGGCTCCCAAACCGCCTTGGGCTTGGAAGGTCCTGAAAAATCCTCTGCCATAATTTTCAATTATAACACACTTAGTGTGTTTTTGCAAATAAGAAATTATTGACGTTCGCGGCTCGCGCCGCGCGTCTTAGTGGAACTGGCCCCAATTGGAGCCGCTTTCTATCGACACGCGCAGGGGAATCGAAAGCTTGACCGCGCCTTCCATTTTTTGGCGGAGGAGCGCGATTGTTTGTTCCACAATCTCCGGCTTGTCGGGGCATTCCAAAATCAATTCGTCGTGGACTTGAAGCAAGAGGCGCGCTCCGTTGTCGGCTTCTTTTAGCGCGGCGGAAACGTCTATCATCGCTTTTTTTACGATGTCGGCGGCGCTTCCCTGAACGGGAGTGTTCACCGCGATGCGCTCGGCGGCGGCTTTTTCCACCTTGTTCTTGCTGTTGATGTTCATAATGCGACGGCGGCGGCCCATAATCGTTTGGACATGGCCGCTTTCTTCCGCTCCCCGAATCGTGTCGTTGATAAAGGCGCTGATGGCGGCGTACTGCTTAAAGTAATTGTCGATAAAGCCTTGCGCCTGCGTTCTTGGGATGCCAAGCTGGGCGGCAAGGCGGAAGGCGCTCATTCCGTAAATCACGCCAAAGTTGATTGTCTTTGCCGTGCGGCGCATCTCTGGCGTGACTTGGTCTGCGGGAACGCCGTAAATGAGCGAGGCCGTGGCCTTGTGAACGTCGTCGCCGTTGATAAAGGCGCCGCGCATGTTTTGGTCACCCGAAAGGTGTGCCAAGACCACAAGCTCGATTTGCGAATAGTCGGCGCTTATCAATACCGTTCCCGGAACGGCTGTGAAGGCCGAGCGGATTTTGCGGCCCGACTCGTTGCGCACGGGAATGTTTTGCAAGTTGGGGTCGCGGCTTGAAAGGCGGCCAGTCGCCGTTCCTGTTTGCATAAAGGAAGTGTGGACGCGGCCTTGCTTGTCGGCCAATTTTGGAAGAGCCTCGACATAGGTAGATTGCAACTTTGAAAGCTCACGGAATTTCAATATTTTTGCGGGAACGGGGTCCAGCTCGGCAAGCTCTTCCAAAACGCTTGTGTCGGTGGAGTAGCCGGTCTTGGTTTTCTTTCCGTGCGGAAGGCCGCGCTCGGTGAACAAAACTTCCTGCAATTGTTTGGGCGACGCGATGTTGAATTCGTGGCCGACTTCTTTGTAGATTTCTTTTTCCGCCGCTGAAATTTCTTTTTGCAAATCCTTGTTGTAGGAATCAAGCGCCGCCGAGTCCAAGTGGATTCCCGCCAATTCCATCTCGCCCAAAATTTTTATAAGAGGCATTTCGATCGTTTCAAAAAGTTCCAGCAAATTTTTATGCTTTAACTCGTCATAAAAAATTTTGTAAAGCTGGAAGGTAAAGTCCGCGTCTTCGGCGGCGTAGGGAACGGCCTTTTCCAGCGGAACGTCGCGGAATGTTTGTCCCTTGCCGACCAAGTCCTTGAATTCGATTCCGACAAGAGCGAGCTTTGTTTGGCCGAGCGTTTCAAGCGAGTAAGGTGAGTGTCCGGTTTTGTCCGGATCCAAAAGCCAGGCGGCGATCATCGTGTCAAAAATTTTTGCCTTGCAATCGTCCTCGCGCAAGCCCGCTGTCCGTAAAACTTCGTAGTCAAACTTTGCGTTGTGGAGAACGAGCGTCCAATCCGGCTCTTTGAACAAGCGCGAGATTTGTTCCACCGCTTCCGAAACGCTTACGCCGTCGCTTGCAAAAAGCGAGTCGCCTTGCGAGGCCACGGGAACGTACCATCCCGCGCCGTTTTTGTTTGAAAGGCTAAAGCCCAAAAGCTGTGCCTCGGTTGTTTTTAGTGAATCGGTTTCGGTGTCCAGGGCGAGGACTTTTTGCGGCGAGGCCAAAATGCTTTCAACCAAATTTTTTAGCTCGTCCGCGCTTGTGACGGCCTTGTAGTCGCCCTCGTTTTTGCGCAAGGGAAGCGGCGCGGGCACGTCTTGGTTTTGCGCGGAATCGTTGTCTTTACCAGAACTGCCGCCGCCTTTTTTGGCTTGCGAACCGTAATCGGAAACTGACCCAAAAGCGGGGCCCGCCGCGCCATCTTGGTCTTGCGACGAACCGCCTTCCAGACTAAAATCGCCCGCGGAAACTTTTTCGCCCGCCTCAACGGCTAGCGAGGCGAATTTTTTAGCGGCTTGGAAAATTTCGTAGCTCTTTAATTTTTCGGCGGCGGCGGCAAAGTGGAACTGCGTCTTCGCGACGTTTTCCAATTCCTCGCCGGGAACTGTCGTACAAAGAGTGATGAGTTTTTTGGAAAAGAAAGCGCTGTCTTTTCCGTCGCGAACTTTTTGTCCAATCGCGCCTTTTATTTCGTCCGCGTGTTCGTAAATGCCTTCGAGCGAGCCGTATTGTTCCAAAAATTTGCAGGCGGTTTTTACGCCAACGCCTTTTACGCCGGGAACGTTGTCGGCCGTGTCGCCGTACAACGAAAGCAAGTCCAAAAGAAGGGCCGGCTCCACGCCCCACTCGGCCTTCACGCCTTCCGCTCCCACGACTTTCCAAACGTCAGCGTGGTCGGGTTTGAGGATTTGGACGCGGTCGCCGACCAATTGCATCAAGTCCTTGTCGCCGGATAGAATGCGGACGCTCTTTCCTTGCGCCACGGCCTTTGCGGTGATTGTCGCGATAACGTCGTCGGCCTCGTAGCCTTCCACCCGCAAGCTGGGAACGCCAAGCGCTTCCAAAGTTTCCTCAATCCACGGAATTTGCGCGTGGAGGTCTTCGGGCGTTTTGGGACGCGTTGCCTTGTATTCTTTGTACATTTCGTGGCGGAAGGTTTTTCCTTTTGAATCAAGGGCGGCGATCAAGGTCTTGGGCTTGTAATGCTCGATCATTGCGAGCAAATTTCTAAAAAAACCAAAGAGCGCGCTGATGTTGCGTCCCTTGGAATCGGTGAGCGGACGCGAAATGAAAGCGAAGTAGCAGCGGTAAATCAGGCCGTATGAATCGATTATATAAATTGTGTCGTCGTTAAAAATGTCGTTTGCCATAATGGCATTATACAACGCTCCGCATTGTTTTGCTAGTGTCAAAATCGGCGCAACATGCGTCAAAATCATAAATTGACAGTGGAAAAAACGCGCCTTTATAATGGCGGCGGAGGAAATAATGAAAAAGTATTTTAGATTCGCCGCCAATTTTGGCGCGGCTGTGATTTTTCCATTTGCGTTTTGCGTCGCTTTTTTTGCGGAGTCGTGCAGTTCCCGCGGGGAGAATGTCAGAGCGAATGTTGTTATAGACAATGTGGAGCTGAACAAAACAAGCTGCGCGGTTGTCATTCCAAAAGGAAAGACGGCGACGGTAAATGTTACGGACGGATCTTATTGGGACAAGATTGTTTTTGAGGGAAGCGTAGAAGAATGGCGCGGAGTTTTTGTAGAAAACCGAAAAATAATATTAAGCGCCTTTTGCATGGGGCAATATCCTGTCACGCAAGAACTGTTTGAAAAAGTTATGGGCTACAATCCCTGCTTGTTTAAGGACGACATTCCAGGCGAATCAACCGCATTGCGCGCGGCGGACACAATTTCTTGGTTTGAAGGAATTGTCTTTTGCAACAAGCTTACGCAAGCGACGATGAAAAATTCCGACTGCGTTTATTATACTGATTCCTCCTGCAAAAAAATCTATGACGAGGCGGAAATGAAAAAGCGTGTCGTTCCGTTCTTTAACCAAAAGAAAAAAGGCTGGCGGCTTCCGACGGAAACAGAATGGGAATACGCGGCCCGCGGCGGAATCGAAAATTTTGACAAAAGAAATTTCGCTTTTTCTGGAACGGCCAGCGCGGACGGAAAGATTGTCCTTGACAGAAAAGGCAACGTGTTCACCGACGCCAACTTGGACGATTACGGCTGGTACCGCGCCAACTCAAACAAGTCGACGCACGAAGTTGGATTAAAGAAGCCCAACGCGCTTGGCCTTTACGATATGACCGGAAACGTTTGGGAATGGATTTACGACTGGATTGACCACCACCTTGCGGAAGGAACCGTCAAAAACCCGAGCGGCCCGGAAAGCGGCGCCGACCGTTGCCTGCGCGGAGGCTCTTGGTTTGACAACGCCTATGATTGCGTTCTTTGCAGGCGATTTCACAACGCCCATCCTGGCATCGGACATTCGTATTTTGGCTTTAGGGTTTGCAGGAGTTTGTAGTTAAATTCCGTCCGCGTAGTTCACGCGCTTTTCGAACTTAAAGGCGTCCAAAAAGTTTTTGGCGCGTTCCGTTTTGGGAGCGGTGAAAAATTCGTCGGGCGTGGCTTCTTCTACGATTACGCCTTGGTCGATGAAAATTATTCGGTCTGCCACGGCGCGGGCGAATTCCAGTTGGTGGGTTACGATAAGCATTGTGCGGCCCTCTTTGGCCAAGTCCATCATTACGTCCAAAACTTCGCGAACCATTTCCGGGTCAAGCGCGGCGGTAACTTCGTCAAAAAGCAAGACTTCGGGATTCATGCACAAGGCGCGGACAATCGCCACGCGCTGCTTTTGGCCGCCCGAAAGCTCCTTGGGGTAGGAATTGATTTTGTCCAAAAGACCGACGCGCTCCAAAAGTTTTTTGGCTTGCTCGGTCACTTGCGTCTTGTCGCGCTTTTGCGCTTTTATCGGGCCAAGCAAAACGTTTTGCAATACGGTCATGTTGGGGAACAAGTCGTAGCTTTGGAACACCATTCCAATCCGCTGGCGGATCAAGTGCATGTCCTTGACTCGGTTGGAAATCAACTCTCCGTCCAAATAAATTTCTCCGCCCTGGATTGATTCCAAGCCGTTGACGCAGCGCAAAAGGGTGGACTTGCCGCAGCCTGACGGGCCGAGGATTACGACAACTTCGCCGCGCTCAACGTCCAAAGAAACTCCTTCCAAAACGCCGCCGGCTTCTTTATATGATTTTACAAGGTTTTTAATTTGCAATATCGGCATACAGTTATCCTCTCTTTTCCAGCTTGTCGGCGGCCAACGAAAGCGGCCAGCAAACGATGAAATACATCAAAAAAATTATTCCGTAAACCGCGATTGAGGCGGTGGGGATTTTCATTCGGTTGGCCTCGATGATTTGCTGGCCCACTTTGACGACTTCGATTACGCCTACAAAAACAACGAGCGAAGTTGTCTTTATCATTCGCGTGATAAGGTTCATGCTGAGCGGAACCAAGCGCTTTATCGTTTGCGGAATGATTATATAAAAAAATATTTGGCGCTCGGTAAGGCCAATCGCGCGGCCGCTTTCGTATTGGTGGCGGGGAATCGATTGCAAGGCGCCGCGAACCAAGTCGCCCATTTCGGCCGTTCCCCAAAGCGAGAAGACGATTACAGACGCGGCCTCTCCAGAAATAGAAATGTCAAAGGCGCGTGCCAATCCAAAGTAGGCCAAAAATAGCAAAACCATTTGCGGCATTATGCGCATAAACTCCAAGTAGGCGGCGCACAAAAATTTTACCGCGCGGTTTTTGCGCGTCAAAAGAATGCCGAACAAAAAGCCCAAAAAGATTGAAATGGCTACAGAAAGCGCGGCGATCCAAATCGTCACGCCAAGGCCGCCCAAAAGGCGGACGAAATTCTTTCCCTTAAAAAGGACGCTAAAGGCGGTGGAGATCGCCTGGGCCGCGTTAATATTGTCCACGCTTTAACCTCCTTTCGATGATTCGCGATAAAACGGAAATTGGAAGCAGAATAATAAAATACGCCGCGACCAAAAGCAAAAGCGATTCCTCGGTCTTGTAGTAAAGGCCGATCAAATCCTTTGCGACAAACATCAAGTCGGCCAAGGCAACCGCGCTAAAGACAGAAGTTTCCTTTAGCAAAAAGATTATGTTGGCCACGACTCCCGGAACGGAAAGCGCCGCCGCTTGCGGGAGCACGACGTATTCCACCAGCTGCCGCCTGTTGAGGCCGACGCACATGCCGCTTTCCAACTGGACGCGGCCGACGGATTCCAAGGCGCTTCTAAAAGTTTCGGCCATGTAGGAGCCGCCCAAAAAGGTCAGGCCGATGATTCCGCATTGTTCGCCGGAAAGCTTTATTCCCAAGCGCGGAAGGGCAAAGTACAAAAAGAACAATTGAATCAAAAGCGGCGTGTTGCGCGACAGTTCCGTGTAGGCGCGAACGATAAAAGACAAGGCGGGAACCTTCCAATAGCGGACAAGGGCGCAGAAAATTCCCGCAAAGAAAGAAAGCGTTATTCCTATAAAACCAATCCGCAATGTAAGGCAAGTGGCCTCTACATACAACGGAAGAACTTCTTTAATAAATGCAAAATCCATTACAACCTGCAGGTTGGCGCAACAAAAAAAATTGCCCGGACAAGCCGGGCAATTAGAGGTTAACCAACGGCTTTTATATTTTACAACTTTCCGCCTTCTACTACAAGACTGTCAGCGTCGGAATCTTTTCCGTACACGCTGCGGAGCGTGGCCTCGTAGTCGGCGTGGAAGAACTTTTCTTTTCCAAGCTGGACAATCTCGTTGTTGAGCCAGTCAAGCAAGTCCTTGTTTCCCTTCTGTACCGCGGGAGCGATGGCGTCCAAGCTTCCGATTGAGTCGGCTCCGGCTCCAACAGCGAACGTCGGGTTTTCAATCGCCCAGGCAAGGACTTCAGTGTTGTCGGTTGAAAGTCCGTCGCCGCGTCCGTCCAAAAGCGCGTTGTAGGCTTCTGAGTACTGGTCAAACTTCAAGAGCTTGATTTTGGGATAGTTCTTTGAGAAGTAGGACTCGGCGGTTGTTCCCTTGGCGATAATCAAAGTCTTTCCGTTAAGCTGGGCGGGATTTGTGATCAAAGCCTTTTTGGGCGATACGATTCCCAAGGCCACCTTCATGTAGGGAAGGGCAAAGTCAACCTTCTGGGCGCGCTCGGGCGTTACGGTGAAGTTGGCGAGAACGATGTCAACTTTTCCTGTGGCCAAAACTTCAACGCGGGCCGCGGCCTCTACCGGAACGTACTTTACTTTTACGCCCAAGTCTTTGGCGATGCGGTTTCCAAGGTAAACGTCGTAGCCCTGGTACTCGCCGTTTTCGTCAACGTAGCCAAAAGGCTTTTTGTCGCTGAATACGGCAATCTTGATTGTCTTGCTCTTTTTAATCTCGGCAACGGTTCGTCCGCTAGCGGGCTTGGCAAATACGGCTTGGCTTGCGGCCGCGGCAACGATAAGGGCGGCGGCAACGGCTTTTGTGATCTTTCCAAAATTCTTTGTGTTCATAATTGTATCTCCTATAAATCCTATAAAATAATTTTTGTTGTTTTGTTAATTAAATGGCGTTAAATCCATTCTCCAAGTCGGCGATGATGTCGTCGATGTGCTCCGTTCCGATAGAAAGACGGATCGTGCTTTGCGTGATTCCCTGGTCGGCAAGCTCTGCGTCGCTTAACTGGCTGTGAGTTGTCGTGGCCGGGTGGATGACCAAGCTCTTAACGTCGGCAACGTTGGCAAGCAAGCTGAAAATCTTAAGGTTGTCGATGAACTTCCAAGCCGCGTCCTTTCCGCCCTTGATCTCAAAGGTGAAAATCGAGCCGCCGCCGTTGGGGAAGTACTTTTGGTAAAGCGCGTGGTCGGGATGGTCGGCCAATGAAGGGTGGTTGACCTTCGCGACTTTGGGATGCTTTGAAAGGTACTCGACGACCTTCTTGGTGTTTTCGGCGTGACGTTCCAAGCGGAGCGAAAGCGTTTCCGTTCCCTGCAACAAAAGGAAGGCGTTGAAGGGGCTGATTGAAGCGCCTTGGTCTCGCAAGAGAATCGCGCGAATGTATGTTACAAAGGCGGCCGGTCCAACGGCGTCCGCGAAAGAAACTCCGTGATAGCTGGGGTTGGGCGCGGCGATTGGAGCGTACTTTCCGCTCTTTTTCCAGTCAAACTTGCCTGAGTCTACAATCACGCCGCCAAGGGTCGTTCCATGGCCGCCGATGAATTTTGTGGCGGAGTGAACGACAATGTCGGCGCCATGCTCGATCGGGCGGATAAGGAAGGGCGTTCCAAACGTGTTGTCGATTACGACCGGGATTCCATGCTTGTGGGCAATGGCGGCGATGGCGTCAATGTCCGGAATGTCGCTGTTGGGGTTTCCCAAAGTCTCAAGGTAAACGGCTTTTGTGTTGGCTTTGATCGCGCCTTCGACTTCCTTAAGGTCGTGGGCGTTTACAAAGGTTGTCTCAACGCCAAACTGCTTTAGCGTGTGCGAAAGCAAGTTGTAAGTTCCGCCGTAGATTGTCTTTTGCGCGACGATGTGCTCGCCGGCTTGAGCCAAGGCCTCGATTGTGTAGGTGATGGCAGCCGCTCCAGAGGCAACGGCCAAGGCCGCGACTCCGCCTTCGAGCGCCGCGATGCGCTTTTCAAAAACGTCCTGGGTGCTGTTGGTCAAGCGGCCGTAAATGTTTCCGGCGTCTGCCAAGCCAAAGCGGTCGGCGGCGTGCTTAGAGTTGTGGAAAACGTAAGACGTCGTCTGGTAAATCGGAACCGCTCTTGAATCTGTTGTGGGATCGGCCTGTTCCTGGCCAACGTGCAACTGCAATGTTTCAAATTTATAATTAGACATAGTATACTCCTTAAATTTTTTTACCCACTGCTACGCGCGGGCGAATCCAAAAGATAATGTGTAGATTGGATCAGAGGCTAAAGGTCTTTCAGCCTAGAAGAAAAGACAACAAGGGCGCATGCGTCCGTATCGGAAATTTTGTCGAACCAGTTTTTCAAAATAAAACTTCATTTTGCGCCTCCTTGTTTCGGAAAAGTATTTAACCTAGTTTGTCAGTAGGTTTATGGTGTTATTATGCGCGGATTTTTCATTTTTGTCAATAGTTTTTTAAAAAATTTTTTTATTTTTTTTTCGTGCGGAACTTTTGCGGCGGAAGGAGCGGAATGGACGAAAAAAGGAACCGCCCCTTTTGGGCGGCTCCAGGTTTGCGGAATTAAACTAGAAAAACATTTTTGTCTGGCACAGTCTTTCTTTAAATAATTCCCCTCCTTGTTATCAAGGCTAGCGCGCATTGGAAAAAACGCCATGAACTAATAGTCCAAGTGCCTATGCTAATATAAAAAAAGCGGACCTGCGCGGCCCGCCTTTTAGTTTTGCAAAAATTATTGTTTACATCAATTCTTCAAGGTCAAGCTCGCCGGCAATGCAGGGAACCTGGATTGACCAGTTTTCCAAAACTTGCGGATGGAGCTCGCCAAAGATTCCCACTTGCTTTCCGTTTACCATGATGCCGGCTTGGCGGCCAGGAATAAAGCGGGGATCGCTGGTTTCTTGGACTTTGTATTCGTGGTCAAGGTAGTAAAGGAGCGACGACACTTCGCTGGCAGCGCTGTTAAAGTTGGCGTTGGCCGCGGCTGTGATAAAGCCGAGCGATTGGCGGGTGCGCGTTCCGGTATTCTCTTCAGGGCAAATGTAGGCGACTTTTCCGATTTCAAAAATCTTGTGGGGGAAAATCGCGTTGGCGCTTTGGGCTTCGGCGCGCAAAAGCGACGGAATGATTGACGGGCGAACGAACTGGTAGTTTTCGCTCATTGGGTTGGCCACTTCAATTGCGTTGTCGGCGCTTACGTTCATGCGCTCGATGTAGTCCTTTTTACTTCCAAGATAGTTGAAAATCATTTCTTGGTAGTTAAGTCCCACCATGATTTCTTTTGTCTTGCGGCTGTAGATTGTAAGGTCGCTAAGCTTTCCGATTGTAAAGTCGTTGGGCTTTTGCGGGGCAAAGTCCTTTACGCCGCAGCCGATCATAACGTCTTCGATTACGTCAACTTCGTGCAAGAAGTCGTTGCGGTAGGGCGCCGGGCTAAGAACGATTTCCCAGTCGTCGCCAACCTGCTTTGTCTCGACCTTGCTTCCCATGCGGGTAAGAGCGTCGGCGACCTTCTTAATGTCAAAGTCGCTTCCGAGCAATTTGTTGACAGCGCTGAGCGTGGCTTTTGTCGTGGGCTGGAAGTAGTAGGGAACCATGATGTCCTTTCCAAAGCCCGTGTCGTAGGGATGCTTTACCAAAATCGGCTTAATGTCGTAGCCCTGGTCGATAAAGTCGCAGGCGACGATGTTGGCGCTCAAAATCAAGCCTTCCATATTGTCGCCGGTAAGCTCAACCATCAAGTCCTTGTCGCCAACCTGAACCGCTCCGAGAGTGGCGCTGTTGATAATCGGAGCCATAGACATGACTTCGTTCTTTGCGTCCGACAAAAGCGGGAACTTTTTGCAGTCCTTTAAAATCCAGCCAAAGTCTTTTCCCTTGGGATGGTCGGTCAAAATCTGGCGGCAAGTCATCGGCGCGTCGCACTGGAGCGGAACAAAAGAAGTTTTGTCCGGATCGACGGCGTGGTATTTTACGGGGAACTTGATTTGGTCAACGCGGTAAACGCCCATAGAAATGGACTTGCGCTTGCGGCCAAAGTTCCATGCCAGCTTTTCCTGCGTTTGGATTATGTCCTTTAGCATTGGGTCGTCGATGGCCTTTCCGCAAATCATAAAGGCAACCATGTAGGGGCGGACGTCCTTTATCGCCGGGTCAACTTCAACGACGCGGTCGTCGTATTTGTCGTTGCCCATGTTGGACATATATTTGTAGTAGTCGGCAGTCTTTCCACCGGCGTGAAGCTTTAGCTGGCGGGCGACGCCGTTTGTAGACCAAAGGTCGGGGCGGTTTGTGTCGTTCAATTCGATTTTGATTGCGCGCTCGTTTTCGGGGAGCGTCGTGTCAGGCTTTTCGTCAAGCTCGGCCTTTGCGCAGGGCAGAACGTCTTCCAGCGCGGCGTAGTCGTATCGCTTTCCAACAGCGTCAAAAAACAATTTTTCGTTAACTTCTATTTTTGGCATAAATTACTCCAAGCCACTATTATAGTAAATTGTGGAAAAATGTTCAATTATGGCGGCGTTAGGCGGCGAAGGGGTTTTGGATGCGGGCGCCGGCGACGATTTGCTGGTCGTTCAAGTCTTCGGAATAAACCGTGGCGCAGCCTGTGTCGTCCGCCGCCGAAAGTATCAAGGAATCCCAAAAGGAAAACTGGCTTTTTATGCTTATGTCCACGGCGGACAAAATCAGCGGAACCGAGATTTTGACCACGGGGATATTGTCGGAAAACATTTTTACCATTTCCTTTGCCCTTTCTTTGTCGCACAACAATTTTTTTGTGACCACATTGTAAAATTCCTGCAAGCATTGCGTTGAGATTACGCCGTTCCCGGAATCAATCGCGTCTTTTATAAGGGCCATCGCGATTTTTTGTTTTCGCGCGTCGCTTTCGTCCGCGTAATAAACAAGAATGTTTGAGTCAAAGAATACTTTGCCTTCCGCCGATTTAATTTGCTTATCTTTCATAAAGTTCCTCCCGGGTCCATTTTTGGCCGTGTGAATTTAAATGCAGGCTTTTTACAAAGTCTTCCATTTTTTGATAAGCCTGCATATGCTTATCGGGCTTGAGCTTTTCTTCCGTGGCCGCTTGGACCATGCCGGAAATCTTTGCCAGCACCTTTAGCTGCTCTTGGTAGACCAGCTTGGGGAGCATTTGGAGGATTGCATTAAGATAGTAGGATGGAGCGCGGCGAACCTCCAAATAGTCCGTTCCCGCGCCGGAATCGTGGACAGCGAGGCTTTCCGGCTCCTTTCGCTCGATTTCGTAGGACGTTTCAGGATGTTCGTTTTGCTCCTCGCCAAAGGAATTAAGCTGGTCGTCCAAAATCACGTCGTAGGGAACATGGTAAAAATTGGCGAGGTTTACGACGGTTTTTACGGGCGGAACGGCCTCGCCGCTTTCGTACTTAATGTACATCTGTCGCGAGATTCCCAAAAAGGAAGCGACCGCCGCCTGCGAGTAATTGTTTTGAATCCTAAGATTTAAAAGGGTCTTATGCATGCGGACATTATACAGCGCGTTCTTGGATAAGTCAATTAAAATTTACAAAAAATGTAATGAATAATTTACTATTTAGCGGGAACGGTCGGCGCGGGGAAAAAGCCCTAACTCTAATACTTAAACACAAAGCGCTTGCCGTCGGCGGCCAGGAGCAAGTCGGAGACCGGAACGCGCTGGATTTGCTTTTTGCCGTTCCTGATATACTCAATCGTAAGGTCGCCGGACAAAAGCTCTGAGGCTAGGGGAGCGCCGTAGATTTCTGCAAGCAAGTCCTTGTATTCGGCAAGCGACATTGGCTCGCCGGAGATTATGGGGGCCATTAAAATGTCAGCCAAAGTTTTTGCGGTTGTGTTTTCTTGAAGGATTGCGGCGGCCAGGCTTTGTGGGTCTAGGGCCACGTAAAATTCGTCGCCGGAGGAAGTCTTGTTTATGCCAAGAAACTCTGTTGGGAGCGCTTTTTGGCTGTTGACTTGCGCGCTGGCTGTAAGGGTGTTTTTGTCAAAGCGGACGCTGGCGTTTTTAAAATAGCTTTGGTTAAGCTCGGACTGAATTTTGCTTGAGATTCGCTCCAAGTTGTCGGAAGGGCCGCCTTCCTGGCCGGGAACTTGTTGAAGCTTGTTAAGGTTTTCTACAAAGGCCGTTCCCAAGCTGGAAGAAAAATATATCGATTTGTTGTCGTTTTTGTCGAGATTGATCGTTACTTTTAGCGGGCAACCGCAAAAGAAAAGCGCCGCTCCAAAAGCCAGCGCGGCCGGCAAAAGAGCGCGCGAAAATTTTGTTCCGTTCATATACTATAAAAAATTCTTTAGCGGCAAAGTTACGCGCACTCCGCTGGAAAAGACAAGGCCCGTAGCCATGCTGTCGTGGAAGGGCATCGCTCCGCCGTCGGAATCGTTGTAAACCGTGTAGGAAATGTCTTGCACAAAAGAAATGCCCACTTTGCCCGCCTTGATTTTTGGAGTCTGGAAAGACACGCCCAAGATGCCTGGAAAAAACGAACCCTTGATTTTTGAGTCAGTGTCAGGAAAGGTAGGCTTTCCAAAATTGATTACGGGGCCCGCGTAGATTTTTACGTAGTCGCCAAAGTTCATCGAAAATACGATTGGCAATTGAAAAATTTTTGAGGCGTGGTTGTAGCGGAGAATCGTTCCTACGCCGGGCTGGAATTTCCATGCGGCATAGCGGACGTTGGATTCCAAAGAAATGCCGCGCCAGTTTAGCATAAAGCGGGTTGGAAGAAAAAAGTTCCAGTCGCAAAAAAGCGTCGCGTCAAATACAAGATTTGAATACCATTTGCCGCTGGAATTTGAAGAGCCGTCATCGGCCATAAAAATGCCGTCGGAATTTTTTCCGCGCGATTTTGACTTGCCGCCAGATTCCTCAACGGCGCTTTTAATATCGTCGCGGTCGGGAATGTCTTCTTCGCTTATGATTTCGTCGTCAACGGCGTCGGCGACGTCTTCCATTACGGCGCGGCCGGAAGGAATAACGCGGCCGACTGCGGCAAAGGAAGACGCGTAGTATTTTTCTTTGAGAGAAGAAACGATTACGCCGGTATTGTTTCCGTCGCTGGCCGCGTGGATGAATTGATTCTTTCCGATGTAGATTCCTACGTGGCTGATGGAGCCGTCGCCGGTGGTCTTAAAAAAAATCAAGTCGCCGACTTCCGCTTCGTCGGTTTTGATGATTTTTGCCTTTGAGTAAATCGCTTTTACGGAGCGCGGCATTTGCGTTCCCGCGGCGTCGCGGAAAACGGTGTAAATCAAGCCGGAGCAGTCAAACGCTTCCGGGCCGATGGCGCCCGACCTGTAGGGGCAGCCGATATATTGCTTTGCCTGGGCCACGATGTCTTTGCGGGCTTGAGCGGCTTGTTCAGTTGTCATTGTTTTTGCGGCGCAGTGGCCGACGAACGCAAGCGCGACAATGGCCAAAGCCAATAATTTCTTTGCTTTAATCATATTAAAATTTTCGGAATTTGACAAAAATATTTTACTATTTTAATTGGGCGGAGGAATTAAATTTTCGCTAAAATCGCGCTGTAAAAATCCGATAATAAAAAAGGACGGCCCAGCCCTATTGAGCCAAGCGGCCTTTTTGTCCGCAGTCCATTTTTAATTGGGGTTTTATGAAACAGTATAATATATCTTCAAAAGTTGCCGGAACGATATTGTTCGTTCTAGCCTCCTTTTTTTCTTTCGCGCTTTTAGTTCATCTTTTTGGCTTTGCCGGACGAGACAGTTTTGTCCTTGAGTTTTTGTACGGAACGGGAAAAATTTTAACGGGCGCGTACGGCTTTTGCAGCGTATTGATTCCAATATTTTTCTTTGGCGCTTCGATGGTCGCCTTTAGCGGGCACAGAACTTTTAAGAAATGCGTTTACATCAGCTTTAGCTTGATTCCCTTTTTTACCGCCGTTGGAATCGAGCGCGTGTACCGCTCATTAACGGCCGGCTATGCGGGCGTGTCTTCGTTTAAAACCGTCCAGTTGATTTTGGCTTTTGTAATCGGCTTTTTGTTGGTCGTCATCGAATATCTTTTGGCTGGAATCGTTGCCGAGCGAATTTTCTTTGGCGTTGAAGAAGCGCAGAGCGACATTCGCATTAAGTCCTTCAAAGAAGAGTTTGAGCCGCTCCATTACGACGAGCCGGAAGAAGAAACGTCAGACGAAAGCGGTTACGATGACGAAGTTGAAGTCGAGGATGAAAATTCAAGCGCGGAAAGCGAGGCGGAGGCGGAGCAAGGCTTAAGCGCCGCCGAACAGTTTGCCGCCCAGCAAGCGCAAAAGGCCGCCGAGATTGACCAAAAATATTTGCATGAGTTTGACGATTTGCAGTTGACTGGAATAAAGGTTCCGGAAAAGTTCCAGCCCAAGGAAGAGAAGAAAGAAGAAATTCCGCAAGCCCAAGAAACGCCCGCGCAAGCCGCCGCTCCAAAGGCGCAAGCCGCTCCCGCCGCGGAAACTGTTCCGCCAGCGCAAAACGTTCCGAAGCCGGAGCCTGTGGTTGAGCGAACGTATTCATACGCGGAGCCTGTCGCTCCCGTTCCGGCGACAAATCCTGAACCGATAGAAATTTCCCGCGAGACAAAAAGCGCGGTCGAAGAAGTTCCTGTGGAAGTCCGCGTGACAACAGACGGAATCGAAATCAACGAAGACGAAGAAGAGAACGAATACGACGCGGACGACTACCCCAACTATGAAGAGGAAGAAGAAGGCGACGACTTTGACATTGAAGTTGACGCTAGCGACGAAGAAGAAGCGCAAAGCGGCGACGACACTGTCTCAGGCACAGAACTTGACGAAGACGAATTCGAAATAGACGTGGCTCCAGAAAAAGAAGCGGACGACGGCCCCGTTCCGATTGAAGACGAAAAAACTTTGACCGCCGTCAATCCGCGCTTGCAAGAAAAGGCCGCCGCTCCAGCCGTTCCCGCGCCGGTAGAAAAGCCCAAGCCGGAACCCAAGCCTGAACCCAAAATCATCGACTCGCGCTTTACTCGCGGCGTTTACAACATTCCGACAGACAAAATACTAAACGAATTTGAAAACTCCGATTACTGGGTCATCGACGAAGGCACAAACGCCAGCGCCGCCCAGCTTAAGGAAACGCTTGAAGAATTTAGAATCAGCGCCGAAGTCACCGGAATCCGAAAAGGCCCGGTCGTAACGATGTTCGAAATTTTGCCGGCGCCCGGAGTCAAGCTTAGCAAAATCGTAACGCTTCAAGACAACATCGCCTTGCGCTTGGCGGCAAAGTCTGTGCGCATCGTCGCTCCGATTCCTGGAAAGCGCGCGGTAGGAATTGAGGTTCCTAACAAAGACCGCGCCGTCGTAGCATTCCGCGAAATCATCGAACAGAACATGCCGGAATTTAAGAAGATGGCCGTTCCGGTCATATTGGGAAAAGACATCCAGGGCGAGGCGCAAGTCATCGACCTTTCAAAAACGCCTCACTTGCTTATCGCCGGTTCAACAGGTTCGGGAAAATCGGTTTGCGTCAACTCATTGATTCTTTCTATTTTGTACAAGCGCTCGCCCGAGCAAGTAAAGTTGATTTTGGTTGACCCAAAAATTGTAGAATTGAAGTTGTACAACGACATTCCGCACTTGCTCACTCCGGTAATTACAGAGCCCAAGCGCGCCTTGCAGTCATTGCAATATTGTTTGTGCGAGATGGAACGCCGCTACGCGCTCCTTGACGGAATGGGTGTCCGCGACATCATCAGCTACAACAAGCGAATCGAAGAGCGCCACATCGCGAGCGAAAAGCTTCCGTACATCGTTGTCATTATCGACGAGTTCGCCGACTTGATGGCCACAACCGGAAAAGAATTGGAAAACACAATCGCGCGTTTGTGCGCCATGAGCCGCGCTGTCGGCATTCACTTGGTATTGGCAACCCAGCGTCCGTCGGTTGACGTAATCACAGGTTTGATCAAGGCCAACATTCCTAGCCGAATCGCATTTGCCGTCGCGTCAAAGATGGACAGCCGCATCATCATCGACCAAGTCGGCGCCGAAAAGCTTTTGGGCCGCGGCGATATGCTTTTTGTAAGCGCGGTTAATCCCGTTCCGATAAGAATTCAGGGAACGCTTGTAAGCGACGATGAAGTTGAGAACGTAGTTAATTACGTCAAGCAATACGGTTTCCCGGAATACATCGACGACGAGATTTTTGTCGAGGACGAAGATGAAGAAAATCCCGAGCCGGGACTCTTTGACGAAGGCGACGATCCACTTTACCAAAAGGCTTTGGACATCGTAATCGAGGCTGGAAAAGCCAGCGCGTCGTACATTCAGCGCAGGCTAAAGATTGGCTACAACCGCGCCGCCCGCTTGGTCGAAGAGATGGAAGAGCGCGGAATCGTTGGTCCCGCCAACGGCTCCAAGCCTCGCGAAATCATTCATATGCCGTGATCCAAGACCAGAAAGCGGCGTCTTCCATTCCAAGGCGCCAAAAAGCGATGTTGTCAAAGCCGTAATTTTTGTACATCCTTGCGCGCTGCAAAAGGCTTGTCGCGTCGTCAAACCAAAGCGTCACTTTTGCCTTTGCCTCGTATTCAAAATGCGGAACGCCATCCTTGCGCTTTAACTGTTTGACGTTGTTTTCGTGCATGATGCGGTTGGCGCCGTTAAAGTACCAGGCTTGCGCCAACGAGCGGTCTATCCAACTGCGGCCGTAAAATGGAACGCCGATAATGTACTTGTCCGCCGGCAAAACGCTAAGCGCGTAGTCAACGATTTTTTTGCACCAATTGATAGACGCTATGGAACCAGGAACGCTTGTGGACCAATGTTCGTCGTAGGCCATAATCATAACTTTGTCGGCGACGGCCGCGATTTTTTTGTAATCATAAACGTCGGTTGCAAAACTTTTGACTCGCGCGGGAACGCAAACAGTCAAAGGCTTTTCTTGCAACTTGCGCTTTAACTGGCGCAAAAATTCCAAAAAGTTTTCGCCGTCTCTTTGCGGAACCAATTCGTAGTCGATTTGAAGTCCGTCAAATTCGCGCGAGGCAAAAATCAAGTCTTTTATCAACTCTCCGCGCAAGCCGTATTTTGGGTCAAGGACAAAGTGCGTCGTTGATGTGGAATTGCATACAGCCACAAGATGAACGCGGCCTTTAAAGCCCGCCGTCAAATTTCTTTTGGGAGCGGTTTCCAATTTGCCGTAGCAATCGACGTCAACGCCAAAAAGAGCCAAGTCAGTTAACGGCGCGTTTTTGTCAAAGTCCTTCAAGCGGTTTGTAACAAGATAGCCCCAAATTTCTTTAAACTGAACTTTGTCGCCTTCAAGCTTGTTCCAGCGGTAGGGATGCGAATAGCTTTCGTGCTCCACTTCTTCCGGAAAATCTTTTTCATCCAAAACTACCAGGCCTTGGCCAGCGGGAATTTCAACAGCCAGTTTTGTGTCCTTTGCGAACGCGGGCTGAGACAAAAGCGCCAAAAGAAAAACTGCGGCAAGACAAAGAACGCGCGGCGTTCGTGTAATTATTACTTTTTTCATAATTCAATAATTTTATACATCGGCGATTCTCCGGGATGGAATTCCAAAATACGCTTTTCGGCGGAAAGCGCTTCCGTCGGGTCGTGGGTGACGTGAAGCAGAGTTGTCGTTCCGCTTTTCGCGATAAGCTCAAGCAAGTCCAAAATTTTTTGTCGGAAGCTTTCGTCAAGTCCGTGGCATGGTTCGTCAAGAATAAGGATTTGAGGCGCCTTTACCACCGCGCGCAAAATCAAAATCGCGCGCTGCTCGCCGTAGCTTAAACTGTTGAACGATTCGCCCTCGCGGCCCGCAAAGCCGCCCAGCGCGAGCCATTTTTTGGCCGCGGCGATTTCCGTGTCGGTCGCCTGCTCGTAAAGACCGATCGAGTCTTTAAAGCCGGAAACGATTACGGCCAAAAGGGTAGCGCCGACCATTCTGTATTCAACGTGCAAGCGGTAGGAAACGATTCCAAGCTTTTTCTTTATGTCCCAAATCGTTTCGCCGGAGCCGCGGCGCGCACCGAAAATTTTTATGTCGTTGCTGAATACTTGCATATTGTCGCCGGTAATAAGTTCAAGGAAGGTTGTCTTTCCCGAACCGTTAGGGCCGCGGATCAGCCAGTGCTCGTTTTTGCGCAGCGTCCAATTTAAGTCTTGTAGAACGCGGTTGTCGCCCCAGCCGACGTTGACGCCGCGCATTTCGATGAGCGCGGGGGTTTGGTTTTGCGACAAATTGCCGTTTTGCAACACCGCGCTTTCTTGGTTGGCGGCGTTAAGCTGGTCTTTAAACGCGGCCACATCAGATTCGCGGGACTTTTGCGCGGCGGATTTTTTGTCGGCCAAAATTTTTTCGTATTCGCTCCGTTCCCCGCAAAAAGAAATTTCTCCGCCAGAAAATTCCACAACCTTGTTTATCGCGTCTGGAATTTCGTGGAAGCGCTCCATTCCCAAAATTATTCGCGGAAAGGCGGAGTCGCCCGCTTTTGGGCCTTGCGACTGATTGCCGTCATTTTGCGCCGCGAGCTGGCGTTTGGCCACGCCGTCAAAAAAGTCCAGCAAAATTTTGCGGCTTTGAGCGTCAAGGCCGGCAAAGGGGTCGCTTAAAATCAAAAGTTTTTTTCCGCTCAAAAGCGCGCGGCACAAAAGGGTTCGGCGGATTTCGCCAGTGGACATGTATTTTAAGCCGCGGTCGAGAATTTTTTCCAAGCCGCAAAGCTTTATCTGAGGGTCGCTTTCCAAGCTGGCGGCCGCCGGCGGCAAGTCGTAAACGCCGGTTTTGGAATCGCGCTTGATTTTTTTGCCTGTCAAGGCTTCGGCAAAAAACACTCGGGCGCTGCGGCCGTGGTCAACGCCGCCTTCCAAAAATTCGCTTTCGTCATTGGCGCGTTCCTCTTGGATTAAAGCCGCGGCCCTTTCCAGCGACACGATTTCGACCGAGCCGTCAAAAATGTTTGAATAAAGTCCGTCCGCATTGGGAAAGATTTTTTGCTGGCCGCAAAGAGCCTTTAAAAAGTCGGCCTTGCCTCCGCCGTTTGGCCCGATCACAAGCCAAGCCTCGCCAGCGTTCATCTGCCAAGAAAAATTTTTAATTAAGGTCGAGTTTGAGCTTTCAACCCTGCAATTTTTAATTGAGATAAGGTTCATTTCTCCATTGTAGCGCGCTTTTTGCCTTGACACAATTCTTTAATATAACTAATATCATAGAAACTTAAAAATATAGGAGAAAACTATGAAAAAGATTTTGACAGTTTTGCTCGCGCTCGCTTTGACTGTATGCGCAGTTTCTTGCTCTAAAAAATCAAACAAAGCCGCAAAAGGCGGAAAGACTTGGATTGTCGCCACAGACACAGCCTTCCGTCCGTTTGAGTACACAAACGAAAAGAACCAGTTTGTTGGAATCGACGTTGACCTTTTGGCCGCTGTTGCCGAAGATCAGGGCTTTGCCTACGACTTGCAGTCTCTTGGATGGGACGGAGCGGTTGCCGCCGTTCAGGTTGGACAGGCCGACGGTTTGATCGCCGGAGCCACAATCAAGCAGGAACGCATTGATTCAGGCTGGATTTTCAGCGACGGCTACTACAACGCCACACAGACTTTCGTTGTAGCCAAAGATTCTTCAATCGAAAAGTTTGAGGATCTCAAAGGAAAGAACGTTGCCGTTAAGAACGGAACAGCCGGCATGGACTTTGCCCTTTCTCTCAAGTCAAAATACGGCTACTCAGTTACAGTTTTCGAAGACTCTCCGACAATGTACCAGGATGTAGTTTTGGGAAACAGCGACGCTTGCGTTGAGGACACACCGATCATCGCCTCTAACATCAAGGAAGCCAAGCTCCCGCTCAAGATTCCTGCCGAAATGGAAAGCGAAGGCGCCCCCTACGGATTCGCCATCATGAACGCCAAGAACCAGGAATTGCTCGACATGTTCAACAAGGGCTTGGCCAACATCCGCGCCAACGGAACTTACCAGAAGATTTTGGACAAGTACCTCAAATAAAACTGCCGGGTTAACCCCGACAATGATAAAGGCCGCCTCCGTTTGGGGGCGGTTTTTTTGTTGCGCGACATATCGTTCCTATTTGCAAAATCGCGGGGGGCGTGGTATAATACCCCAGAGGTCTTCCGTCATGCCAAAAATAACAAGAAAAATAAACGGCGCGATAATCGTATTTACGCTTGTAAGCCTTCTTATGAACGTTGTGTTTGACTACTTTGCCGTAAGAAAAATTCTTAGCGAAACTTATGACACTTTTTTGACGCAAATCGCCTACACTGGAGCGTCTTACTTTAAGGGCGACAAGTTGGAGCAATACGCGCGCGACGGCCTTAAGTCGGACGAATACAAGGACACTCTGATAAAGCTTGCCAACCTTACCGAGAACACTGACATAAGCTTTTTGTACGTCATCATTCCGGAGATGCCGGACTGCAAGTACAAGACATATGTCTTTAACGTGGTCAACACAAAGCTGCGCAACAAGTTCAATCCGTATCACGCAGGCTACAGGGAGGACACGTCGAACGAATCCGCCGCGCGCTTTAGGCGCTTGATGGAAAAAGGCGGCTTTGAAATCGACAGTTCAATTTTTTCCCATGCCGGAGCCAGGACGCGCATTTCGCTGGCCTTGCGCGATTCCAACGGAAAAAAAGTCGGAGTCATTTGCGTTGAAAAGCAGTTTGAAACAATCAGTTCCGTTTTGCGCGGCTATGTGCGTTTGGACTTGCTTTTCGCGCCTATCGTTTCGCTCTTGTTTTTCATTTGCTTTGGAACTTTCATCAGCAAAAAATTCGTAAAGCCGATTGTAAGCATTACAAGAGAAGCGGACGGCTTTGCCAGCCACGACGCGCATTTTTCGGACAAGCTTAAGGAGATTCATTCCAACGACGAAATTGAAACGCTCGCCCGCTCAATAGAAAAAATGGGAATCGACATCCAAGTTTACATCAAGGACTTGATGCGCGTCACAAGCGAAAAAGAGCGCATCGGCGCGGAGCTTTCGGTAGCCAGCGGCATACAAGCCGGAATGCTGCCCAAAAACTTCTCGCCTTACCCCGACCATCACGGCATTCAGCTTTATGCCAGCATGATTCCAGCCAAGGAAGTTGGCGGCGATTTTTACGACTTTTTCTGGACGGGCAAAGACAAGCTTTGGCTTGTTATGGGAGACGTCAGCGGAAAGGGCGTTCCAGCCGCCATGTTCATGGTAATAGCAAAGGCGCTGATCCGCAACGAGGCCACGCTTGAATACGAACCGAGCGAAATCTGTGAACGCGTCAACGACCAGCTTTGCGCGGAGAACGAGCAAGGGCTTTTTGTAACTTGCTGGCTTGGCTGCGTGAACATCAAGACCGGCCAAATGAAGTTTGCCAACGCCGCCCACAATCCGCCTGTTTTGTACGACGGCGACTCCTACAAATTCTTGGAGCAAAAAAGCGGCATCATGCTTGCCGCGATTGAAGGCAGCAAATACGTTCAGCACGAAGTCCAGCTAAAAAAGGGAAGCCGCCTTTTCATTTACACAGACGGCGTCACCGAAGCGCAAAACAAAAACGGCGCGCTTTTTGGCGAGTCCCTTCTTTTGGGAGCGTTGGCAAAAACGGCGGCGCTTTCGTCAAAGGAAACCGTCCAACTTGTAAACAAGGAAGTCGAGCGTTTTGCGGGCGGCGCGGACCAAGCCGACGACATCACGGTTCTTTCGTTTGAGTTGGACGAAATCGGCGAGGAAACTAATGCCGGCGCGTCAATCGACTCCGAGAAAAGCCTTGTGGTCGCCGCCGATGACACGGAATTGCAAAGAGTCACGGACTTTGTCCGATCGTTCGCGCCGCAAGACATTACGCCGGATGAGGCCAACAAAATTGACTTGGCTGTCGAAGAGATTTTTGTCAACATCAGCCACTACGCTTACGAAAACGGCGGCGACGTTGAGATTGTTTGCAAAAAGTTGGCCGAGCGAAAGATTTCGGTGGCCTTTAAGGATTCTGGAATTGAATTTGACCCGCTTGCCAAGGGAGATCCTGACTTTACGGAAAGCGTTGAAACGCGCAAGCTGGGCGGATTTGGAATTTACCTTACAAAGAAATTTATGGACAGCGTTTCTTACGAGCGCCAAGACGGCAAAAACATTTTGACGCTCGTAAAAACCTTCGCATAAATGAAGCGTGATTATTGCGGCGCGATTATTTTTCTATATTCAAAAGCTTGTCCATGCTAGTGGCTTCGAGCACTTGCATTACAAAGTCGGACGGCTTCTTGATGACCAATTTTCCGCCGTTGCCGCCCATAATTTTGTGGGCAAGCAAAATGTCGCGCAAGCCGGTGCTCGACATATATTCGATTTGGCTCAAGTCCAAATTCATTATTTTTGAGCCTTGGGCCATCTCTTTAATAACAGCTTCCAATTGAGGGGCGGTTGTCGTGTCCAAGCGGCCGGAAACGGCAAGATCAACATTGGTTCCGTTTTTATTTTTCTTGATATCCATTGCTTTTCCTCTTTATTACATTATACACCAAAAACAAATTTTTTTGAAGAGCAAGTCGATTTTTTGTGCAAAAAAATTAAAAATATGATACAATAATAAAATAAGGATTTTATTATGATGAATTGCGTAAAATGCGGAACGCCGCTTATTCCGGGAGCGAAATTTTGCTCAAATTGCGGAACCCAAGTGGAAAACCCACACAAGTTGATTCCCTGCCCAACCTGCATGTCAGGCATAACCGACGAGGCTATTTTTTGCCCGTGGTGCGGAAAAATGTACGAAAAGGTTGAAGAGGTCAAGAAAAAGGCCAATATTCCCGAAACTATTCCAAATTTGGTGGCGATATCGGGCGGAACCTTCTTTATGGGAACGGGAGAATTGGCGCACAGCGTTACGCTCAACCCCTTTAAATTGGGAGAGGCGCCCATAACGCAAGACCAGTATTATTATGTAATGGGAACAAATCCTTCAAAATTCTTGCGCGGCGACTATCCGGTAGAAAGCGTAACTTGGTGCGACGCGATTCGCTATTGCAACAAATTGAGCAAAATGTTCAACTTGACGCCTTGCTACATAATCGGAAGCTCATCCGATTTTAGCCAAATAGAGAACACAAGCCCCGTATGGAAGCGCCTGACTTTCGACCTTTCGGCCACAGGCTTTAGGCTTCCGACAGAGGCGGAATGGGAATACGCGGCCCGCGGCGGAAAGAACAAAGACGCCTTTTTGTATTCCGGTTCCGACGACATAAACCAAGTCGCTTGGTACGGCGAAAATTCTCAAATCACAACGCACGGCGTTTGCGAAAAAAAGCCGAACTCTCTTGGGCTTTACGATATGTGCGGAAACGTAGCCGAATGGATTTATGACGAATACAGCGATTACAACAAAACGCCCCAAGTCAATCCGATTGGTCCAGGAACAATGACAGGCGTTCATGTAAAGCGCGGCGGCTCTTGGCTTGACGACACTGAGCAATGCAATGTTTTCTTTAGAAGCGCAAGTCCTATGGGCGGAAAGAGCTCAAGCCTTGGCTTTAGAGTTTGCTGCTCAATTCCTTTGCCTGACGAAGATCCAAGGAAAAAATAGGAACGTAAAATATTATGTTTGAATTATTTAAAATGTATTTTTTTATGTTAGTGGCGTCGCTTGGCAACACTCTTTTGCTTGCCCTGTTCGCGCTGCTTTTTGCGATGGTGATCGGCTTGATTTTCGCCTTGATGAACGTAAGCCGCAACAAAGTTTTAAACATTATCGGAACGGTTTATGTTGACGCGATTCGCGGCGTGCCTTTGATCGTCTTGGCCTTTTTCATTTACTTTGGCGTTCCCCAGGGAATGAAAATGATTTTTGACGACTTTAGGCTGCCCGCGCTTCAGGCCGGAACCATAGCGCTGGCCATGAACTGCGGCGCTTACATGGCGGAAATTTTCCGCGCCGGAATTGAAAGCATCGACAAGGGACAGATGGAAGCGGCCCGTTCTTTGGGCCTAAGTTACGGAACCAGCATGCGACGGGTAATTTTGCCGCAAGCTTTTCGCGTAATGATTCCTTCAATCATCAACCAGTTTATCATTACCCTTAAGGACACTTCGATTCTTTCTGTAATTGGATATCCCGAATTGACCAACACGGGCCGCACAATCGCTGGAAACACTTTCCGCAGTTTGGAAACATGGGCGATTGTCGGCGTCCTTTATATGATCGTAATTATTTCATTGAGCCGCGCGGCTAAGGCGTTGGAGCGAAGGATAAAAGCAAATGGCAAATAACGAAGAAATTAAAATACATGTTGAAGGTCTCAAAAAATCTTTTGGAAAGCTTGAAGTTTTAAAGGACATCAACATTGACATTATGCAAGGAGAAGTGCTTGTAGTGATCGGGCCGAGCGGTTCGGGCAAGTCAACATTCTTGCGCTGCCTTAATCGTTTGGAAACAGCCACCAGCGGAAAAATCATTGTCAACGGCGAAAACATCAGCGACAAAAAAATCAACATCAACAAGGCGCGCGAAAACATCGGAATGGTTTTCCAGCACTTTAACTTGTTCCCCAATATGACTGTTTTGCAAAACGTCGCGCTCGCTCCGACCGAGCTTAAAAAGATGTCCAAGGAAGAAGCGCTTCAAACAGGAATGAAATTGTTGCAGCGCGTCGGCCTTGACTCAAAGGCTCACAGCTATCCGCAGCAACTTTCAGGCGGACAAAAGCAGCGCGTTGCCATCGCGCGCGCCCTTGCGATGAATCCTTCGATAATGCTTTTTGACGAGCCCACAAGCGCGCTTGATCCGGAAATGGTCGGCGAAGTTCTTGCGGTAATGAAAGAGCTCGCTCAAGGCGGAATGACAATGATTGTCGTTACCCACGAAATGGGATTCGCGCGCGAAGTCGCCGACCGCATCGTCTTTATGGACGGCGGCTACATAATCGAGCAGGGAACTCCGGAAGAAATTTTGAAGAACCCCAAGCAGGAACGAACGATTAGCTTCTTGAACAAGGTTTTGTGAGGCGCTTATGAAAAAGATAATCACGATAAGCAGAGAATTTGGAGCGGGCGGCGGCGAGATCGGAGAGCGATTGGCGCGAGAATTGGGCTGGGACTACTGCGACAAGGAATTGATTTTGCGCGCGGCCCGAGACGCCAACATCGACGTTTCCAGAACTCTTAGCCTTGACGAAAAGCCGCCGGCGCTTTTTGGATTTACCCAAAGCCTCTTTGACATGTACAGCGCTCCCTTTGACGAAAGAGTGTTTGAGGCGCAAAAGCAAATAATCAGAAAGCTTGGCGAGCGCGGAAAGTGCGTCATCGTAGGCCGAAACGCCAACAGCATTTTGTCGGAGTACGACAATTCTTTGCACGTTTTTATTCACGCCGACCAATACTGGCGGGCGGCGCGCTTGCAAAAAGAAAAGATGCCCGACAAGTCCGAAAAAGAAATTTTGGATGACATAAAAATCGTTGACAAGCGCCGCCAAAAATATTGCTCGCATTACACAAACACGGAATTTGGCGTAAGCAAATATTACGACTTGTGCCTTTCAACCTCGTCGCTTGGAATCGACAAGTGCGTTCAAATTATTCTTGATATTGCCAAAGAAAATTAGAGCGCGGGAATAGCGGAAAGAACTTCGTTTACCGCCGTTAAAATTTTTCGCTCGTTTTTCGTTCCGGAAATTTCTTTTTTGCGGATAAAGCCGACGTCGTAATATCCCAGCGCGTTTCCCGCTTCGTGGATTACAAACTTTCCCTTGTATGGTCCGTTCTCCAAAACTATTCGCGGAACGAGAGCGATGCCCAATCCTAGTTGGGCTATCGCCAAAAGCGCTTCGTTGCCCTCAGTTTCGGCGGCGATTCTTGGTTTTACGTTTCTAGACTTAATCCATTTGTCAAAGCGTTTTCTGGCAAGGCCGGTTTTTGGAAGAACCAAGGGAGCGCTTGAAAGTATGTCTTGCGGCGATCCGTAAAGTTTTGTCCACGGACCGTCAGCGCTGGCCGCGTAAATCAACGGCGTTTTAATTACAGAGGTCGCTTCGATCGCCGCGTTTCCTTCTTCTGGAATCGCCGCTACGGCCAAATGAACCCGGCCTTCTTTTACGGCGTTAAAGGCGCCCGACTCGCCGCCTGTTTGAACCGACAAGCGGATCGCTGGATATTTTTTTGAAAGCTCTTTGATAAAGGGCGGAAGGATTGTATAGCAGGCGGTGACGCTGGCGTAAACGTTTAGGTCTCCGCTTACCGTGTCTTTGGCTTGCGAGAATTCCATCGTCAAGTCGCGCTTTTTTGTCACCGCGTCGCGCGCGAATGCCAAGAATTTTTTGCCCTGTTCCGTCAAAAGAACTTTGCGGTTGTCTCTGTCCAAAAGGGGAGCGCCGACTTCTTCCTCAAGCCTGGCGATCATTCGGCTTAGGGCGGAAGGGCTCATGTTGCGCAAATCCGCCGCCTTTGAAAAGCGCAAGGTTTCGGCGACTTTTATAAAAGAATCCAGCTCGTAAAAATCCATGGCACAATTATATCGCAATTTGACTAATTCTTCTATATTGGTTATAATTCAAACGTGAAAGGAAAGCTTTTTTTGTCGGAGCCGGGAATCGCCTGCGCGGCTGGAAACAACGCCGCCGATTTTTGGAGAACGCTTACGACAGGAAGCCAAGACGGGCTTGTAAAAGTTAAGACTCATTCTGGACGCGATTTTTTTGCCGCTAAGATTTATGACGGAGCGCTCAAAAAAACAAAGGCCCGTTACGATATGCGCGTAATTCAAATCGAAGACGCCGCGTTGGAGCAAATCGCGCCGGCTGTAAATGCAGCCAAGCAAAAATACGGCGCCGCCCGCGTTGCCGTTTGCGTAGGCTGCTGCGACAACGGTTCGGAATTTTCTGTTGCCGGCCACCGCGAGTATTTTGAAAAGGGAGCCTTTCCAAAAAATTATTCGCTTGAGATTCAAAGCGCCGATTATCCGGCTTCATACGCAAAAGAAAAATTTGGCCTTGCGGGGCCGGCTTATGTTTTTGCAACCGCTTGCTCGTCAAGCGGGAGCGCGATAATCAAGGCGGCGCAATTGATACAAGCGGGAATCGTTGACGCGGCGGTTTGCGGCGGCGTTGACGTTGCGAGCGACACCGTTTTGTTGGGCTTTGACTCTTTGGAAGCGGTGAGCGACCAAAAGACAAACCCCTTTAGCGCGGCTCGTTCCGGCATCACCCTTGGCGAAGGCGCCGCGTTTTTTCTTTTGTCAAAGGACAAAGGGCTGGTTGAGCTTTTAGGCTGGGGTGAAAGCGCCGACGCAAGCCACATGACCGCTCCCTTGGCTGACGGAAGCGGCGCCTTGGCCGCGATGAAAGAGGCCTTGGCCGTGTCTGGCTTGGACGCAAGCAAAATTGATTATGTGAACTTGCACGGCACGGGAACAAAGCTTAACGACAGCATGGAGGCCAAGGCCGTTTCCGAGGCCTTTGGACAAATTTGCGCCGCGCTTCCATGCAGTTCCACAAAGCCGATGACCGGCCACACGCTTGGCGCGTCCAGCGCGGTGGAGCTTGCGGCTTGCTACTGTTCTATCGTGAATAATGACGGAGCGGCGCCGGACAAAATAAAATTGCCGCTTCACGTTTACGACGGCGATTACGATCCGGAACTTCCGCGGCTCAACTTGATTGGGCGCGAAACAAAATTCAACAAGGAAATAAACGTTTGCATGTCAAACTCTTTTGGATTTGGCGGATGCAACGTAAGTTTAATTATAGGAAAATCAAATGGCTGAAAAACTTTACACATTGCCGCAAATTGTTCCTTCGGAGCAGTTGATCAATTTGCTTCCGCACAAAAGCAAAATGTTTTTGCTTGACCGCCTGACCCAGCACGACACGGACGCGCGCACTTTGGAAAGCGAATCACTTGTAACAAAAGAGCATATCTTTTATGATAAAGAGATTGACGGAATTCCGTCGTACGTGGCCTTTGAAATGATCGCCCAAAGCATCAGCGCTTTGAGCGGCGTCACCGGTTACGAAATCGGAAAGCCGCCGCGTCCGGGCTTTTTGCTAAGCCTTTTAAATTACACGGCAAAGGTTCCGGTTTTTAAAGCGGGAACCAGCGTTCATGTAAAGATTAAAAAGGTTGATGAGATGCAAGACATTTTGACTTACACAGGCGAGGCCTTTTACAGCGAGATGCCCGGCGAGCCGGTCATTACGACAACCGTTACGGTTATGGAAACCGACGACCTTAAAATTTTATACACGCACTAGGAGTTTTTATGAGCGAAGAAAATTCTGGAAAGAAAGTTTTGGTGACAGGAGCTTCCGGTGGAATCGGCGCGGCGATCGCGCTGGCCGCCGCCAAGGAAGGCTATTATGTCGTCGCCCACTACAATCACGGAAAAGAAAAGGCCGAGGCTGTCCTTGAGCAAATAAAGGCGGCGGGCGGATCCGGAGAATTGATTCAGTTCAACCTTAGCGACCGCGCCGACTGCGAGGCCAAGCTTAACGCTTGGACGGAAGCCAACGGCGCTCTTTGGGGAATCGTTCAAAACGCCGGCATTTGCCGCGACGCCGCTTTCCCTGGAATGACCGCCGAAAGTTGGGACGCCGTCATTCACACAAACCTTGACGGTTTTTACAACGTAATCCAACCGCTTGTAATGCCGATGTGCCGCCAAAAGAAAGGCCGCATCATTACAATCGCTTCTGTCAGCGGCGTAATGGGAAACCGCGGCCAGGTAAACTACAGCGCTTCAAAGGCCGGAATCATCGGCGCCACAAAAGCGCTTGCGGTTGAATTGGCCAAGCGAAAGATTACAGTAAACTGCATCGCGCCCGGCGTCATCGAAACAGAAATGATTAAGGACGCGCCGCTCGACATGATTTTGCCGACAATTCCGATGCAGCGCGCCGGAAAGCCGGAAGAAATCGCTAGCGCGGCCGTCTTCCTTCTTTCTGAAGGAGCGTCGTACATAACAAGACAAGTGATAAACGTAAACGGAGGAATCATCTAATATGAATAAAAGAAGAGTTGTAATTACAGGCGCGGGAATTTGTTCTTCGCTCGGCGACACATGGCCGGAAATTTTGACAACGCTTAAAGGCTTGCAAAACTGCGTCGTCCGCATGGATGACTGGGACCGCTACGGCGTTGGAATGAACACTCGCTTGGCCGCCCCCTACACAAAGGAATTGCGAAAATACGATCGCAAGAAGACCCGCTCAATGGGCCGCGTTTCCCGCTTGGCTTTGCAAGCCACGGACGACGCTCTCCGCATGGCCGGCCTTGTAAGCGCCGACGGAGTTGTCGCCGAGGAATTGCACAACGGCCGCACAGGAATTTCATACGGTTCCTGCATGGGAAGCATGGACGCCAATATGGAGTTCTGCCATATGCTTGAGCACGACGACTGCTCTAGAATGAACGCCACGACTTATGTCCGCGCTATGCCGCAAACCGCCGCCTCAAACCTTAGCGTTTACTTCCAGATTCGCGGCCGCATCATTACGACAAACACCGCTTGCACTTCCGGCAGCCAGTCAATCGGCTACTCTTACGAACAAATCGCTTACGGCTTCCAAGACATGATGGTTGCCGGCGGAGCGGAAGAATTGAGCGCCGCCGACTCGGACATTTTTGACACCTTGTTCGCGGCCAGCGTAAAGAACGACGCTCCCAAGACAAGCCCAAGTCCCTTTAGCAAGGAACGCGACGGCTTGGTAATCGGAGAAGGCGCCGGAACTCTTATTTTGGAAGAGTACGAGCATGCCAAGGCGCGCGGCGCGACAATCTACGCCGAAATCATCGGCTTTGGCACCAACCAAGACGGAAACCACATCACGACCCCCAACCCGGACACAATGGGAAAAGCCATCGCGCTTGCCATCGAGGACGCGGGAATCAGCCCCGACCAAATCGGTTACGTAAACGCTCACGGAACTGCCACCGGCCACGGAGACGTTGCCGAAACGACCGCGACCGAGGGCGTATTCAAGCGTGCCGTTCCGATCAGCTCAACAAAAAGCTACACCGGCCACACGCTCGGCGCCTGCGGAACGATTGAGGCTTGGGTCGCAATCAACATGATGCGCGACGGCTGGTTCCACCCCACGCTCAACTTGACCGAAGCCAACCTTGACCCAGAATGCGGAAAGCTTGACTACATCATGGGAAGCGGCCGCGAAATTAAAACCGACATCGTAATGTCAAACAACTTTGCCTTTGGCGGAGTGAACACCTCGCTTATCTTTAAGCGCGTGTAGTTTTATAAAAGTCATAGCGCTAAGAGTTAAAGTCTATTCTAAAATTTGAATTGATGTTTTACCTTAGTGCTATGACTAACATCCACAGTATAAGAAAAGCCGTAGGTCAAAATGTACGTCGTTTTCGCGAAGAAGCAGGATTTACACAAGAAACTCTTGCCGAAAAACTTGGCTTTTCAACATCCCACATCGCAAACATCGAAGGCGGAAAAACTGGAATAAGCGACGAAATACTTGCTAGCATTTGCAATCTGTTCAACAAAAAACCCGCCGAAATATATAACGAACCTGACCTAGAGTTTGCCGTGGACAAGGAACTAAAACTTGCCATAAACGACAGCGTAAAAAAGGTCATTCAAAATTCTTCCAAAGAAATCGCGGACGAAATTTTGCGTCGCGTCACAAACGAGCTTACCGTTCGCGGCTACTCCGAGCGCCGCAGAGAACGCTAAACAGTTGAATTTTTTGCCAAAATCCAATAAAATAATAGAATGTACTTAGAACAGCATAAAATCGCTCCGGAAACTTTAATTAACAAAACGGACGACACGCTCACTCTGGAATTTACAGTTACAGAAGAATGCGATTTTTTTGACGGCCATTTTCCGGAAATTCATTTGCTTCCCGCCGTGGCGCAAATCGATTTAATGATGCATTTTGCCAAAAAATATTTTGGAGACAAGGGTTTTGCCATTTCTACAAAGAGAACAAAATTCGGCGCCCCGATATTTCCCGGTTATACAGTCAGATTGAACGTAAAATACAATTCCGAAAGAAACGCTTACACTTACAAATTGACTACTAGCGACGAAAGCAAGGTTTTTTCTAGCGGAACCTTCGCTCTAGGGGAATGACGGTCGATGCGGCAAGCTTTTGTAATCCCTGTTTACAATCACGGCGACACCCTTGGAGCGGTTGTTTCCGCGTTGGCTCAATACAATCTTCCCGTCATTGTTGTTGACGACGGCAACGACCAAGAAAACAAAAACTTTATCCAAGCCGTGGCAAGCGCCAACGAAAACGTTACAGTAATCGTAAACAAACGCAACCGCGGAAAAGGCTATTCCGTTTGCCGCGCCGTAAAAGAGGCGCATAAAATGGGAATAACGCATTTGTTCCAAATCGACGCGGACGGCCAGCACGACACTCAATCGACTTGCAAAGAATTTTTGGAAGAGTCAAAGGCGCATCCAGAAGCGTTGGTTTGCGGCTGTCCGGAATTTGATTCTTCGATTCCGTCGGCGCGCGTGGCCGCAAAAAAAATCAGCAACGGCTATACCCAATTTGTTTCGGTCAGCGACAAGAAAATTTTAGATTCGATGTGCGGCTATAGAATCTATCCGGTAGAGCCTTTTTACAAGATTTGCAAGCGCGCGTGGATTGACAGCCATATGGGTTTTGACGCTGAGATTTTGGTAAGGTTGATTTGGGCTGACGTTCCTGTAATTTTTAAGACGGTAAAAGTCACTTATCCAGTTGGAGGAAAGTCCAACTTCCGCGTCATTCGCGACAACTTGCATATTTCCTTTATGTTCACGCGGCTTACGATTGGAATGTTGTTGCGCTATCCTTGGCTAAAGGCGCGGCAAATAAAACGAAAGAAGCAAAATGAAAAAAATTAAAGCAGGAAAAGAATGGTTTGGCGAAAAAGAAGCCTCAACTTCTACAAGGCCCTACCGTTTGACATTTTGGTGCCTCAAGCATTTTCCCCGCTGGCTTGTTAATTTTATCACTTACTGCGCGGCCCTTTATTTTTTTATTTTTGACAAACGCTGCCGTCTTGAAAGCATACGATACCAAAAAAATTTAAAGGCTTACAGCCAGACTTTTAGCAAGATAAAGCCTTTAAGGCAAGTGGCCACATTTGCCGTTACCATTGTTGAAAAAATCGACTGCTGGACAAATCCAATCCCCTTTGAGAACATACGCTTTAGCGACGACGACTCTTCGGCATTGATAGAGCAGCTTAACCAAGGAAAAGGCGCTTTTATAATTATTTCGCACTTGGGCGATTCCGAGGTTTTGCGCTCCCTTGCGAATAAAAACGAAATCGGCATTAAAAAAACAATTCCCATCGCCGTTCTTTCCGACCGCGACGTATCGTCAAACTTTTCAAAGGCGATGAACAAAATGAACCATAATTTTACTTTGAACACGATTGACGTAAACGACATAACGCCGGCCACGATCGAAAAAATTATGGATACCATCAATCAAGGCGGCCTTGTCGTTTGCGCGGGCGACCGTCTTAGCAAAAACAAAAGCGAACGTTATCTGACACAAAATTTTTTGGGAAAGCCCGCGCCATTTTCTTACGGAGTTTATTTTTTGGCGGACTTGGTGGCCGCTACAACGTATTTTGTTTGGGGCTTTAGGCGCGGAAACATCGTTTTGCGAAGGGACTGCGAAATGTTTGTGGTTAAGGCGCAGGCAAATCTTGGCGGCGGAAGAAAGGGCAGGGAGGAACGGATGAACGCCTTGTGCGCGGAATTCGTTCAAAAGCTGGAATTCTTTGTTCAAAAATATCCGTACCAGTGGTATAACTTTTTTGACTTTTGGATGTTTCCAAATGGAGAAGAAAATGCAAATTAGCTCGGAATCAAAAGTCCGCGTCGAGTTTTACGACGTTGACAGCATGGATATCGTTTATCACGCCAACTATGTAAAATATTTGGAAGTGGCCCGCTGCGATCTTTTGGACAAAATCGGCTATGGCTACAATCAAATGCGCGCCACAAATTATGTTTTCCCTGTGGCCACGCTGAACGTTAAGTATATCCGCTCGTTGAAATTTGAACAAACGGCGACCATAAAGGCAACTTTGCTTGAATGGGAAAACCGCATAAAAATTAAGTACGAGATTTACGCTCCCGACGGTTCCCTTGTAACAAAGGCCGAAACAACCCAGTTGGCCGTAAAGGTTCCGGAGACAGAAGCTTGCTTTGTTTGCCCAAAAGAGTTGACGGACAAGGTCGCGGCTATTTTTAAGGCCAATAACGTTACGGCCGCTGACGACGGAGAGATTTTATTGTGAAAAAAAACGCCCGCCTTTTGGCTTGTAATGTTTTTTTTATTTTCGCGCTCGCTTTTTTTTGCGCGCCCTGTTTCGCGCAAGCTAACGGAACGGAACCTACTTTGGAACAAATTTCGGCGGCCTTGGCCAAGAATAAGACGATTCGCGGCAACTTTACCCTTGAGCGAACGGCGGCCAACAAGAGTCGCGCCCTAAAGTCAAGCGGCGAATTTGTAATCGCCTCGGACTACGGAATCATTTGGAAAACCGAAAAACCGATAAAATCCGTTCAAGCCGTCGCCAAGGACTTTACCGTCACCGAGACCGCCAGCGGAAAGCGGACCAAAATCGACTCAAGCCAAAATCCCGTCTACCTTCAAATGGCTCTTTTGACCAGCGCGCTTTGGTCTGGCGACCTTTCCGCCGTCAAAGCCGCCGCCGACCTTGATTTTAAGTCTGACAAAGACTCTTGGACTGTGGAACTGTTCCCCAAGGACCAAAATGTAAAAATGGCCTTGGAAAAAATCGTAGTGGCGGGAACTTGGAGCCAAGCCGGCGCCGGCCAGACGATTGCCGCGGCCACAAGCCTTTGCATGCGTTTAAAGGGCGGAAACTCCGCTTGCTACTATATGAGCGGACATAAGTACGATTTGCCCCTGGTTTCCGTCGAACGCTCCTATTTTGACTGAAATTTAGAACAAATTGATAGAAAAATCGCAAAAATAAAACAAAATGACTATATCTTTTTTGGCGGAATGGCTTAATAATAATAGTTGCGGTATCGATACCGCAAATCTTCAAAAACACAGGAGAAAATTATGAAGAAGGTAATTTTGACAGCTATGGCTGCCCTTTTGGCCGCATCTCTTTTTGCCGCCAAACCCAAAGTAATCAAAGTTGGAATCATCAACAATGACCCCAACGAATCAGGCTACCGCACGGCCAACGACCGCGACATGAAAGCCACGTTCACAAAGAAGAACGGCTACCAGGCTTCTTTCGCCTACAGCCTCAAGAACGACGAGCAGATTGCCGCCGCCAAAAAGTTCATCCAGGACGAAGTTGACTACTTGCTTATCAGCGCCGCCGGCACATCTGGCTGGAACAATGTTCTTAAAGACGCTCAGGACGCTGGCGTAAAAGTAATCTTGTTCGACCGCACAATCGACGCTCCTTCAAGCCTCTACGAAGCTTCTATCGTTTCTGACATGGCTCAGGAAGGAAAGACAGCCGTTGACTGGCTCGCCTCTCAGAACCTCAAGGAATACAATGTAATCCACATTCAGGGCGTTATGGGATCTGCCGCTCAGATCGGACGCTCAGGCGCTTTGGACAAGAAAGTTAAGGCTGAAAAGAACTGGAAGATTGTTACACAGCAGACAGCTTCTTGGAACGCCGAAACAGCCCAGCAGATCGTTCAGGCTGTAATCGACTCAGGAAAGAAGTTCAACGTAATCTACGCCGAGAACGACGATATGGCCAAGGGAGCCGTTGCCGCTTTGGACAAGGCCAACATCAGCCACGGAGTCGGCAAAGACGTTATCATCATGGGCTTTGACTGCAACAAGTGGGCTTTGGAAGAATTGCTCAAGAAGAACTGGAACTATGACGGCCAGTGCAACCCCTTCCAGGCTTCTTACATTGACCAGATCATCAAGTCAGGAAAGGCTCCTGCCCAGAAGACTGTTATCATGACAGAAAAAGGCTTCGACGCCGCCAAGATCACAAAGGCTGACGTTGACAAGTACGGCATCTAATTTAGCTTAGATTCAAAGGGGATGTCCGTTTTGGGCACCCCCTTTTTTTTTACCAAAGATAAGGAAGAATCCATGCAGGAAAATTCAGTTTTGGAAATGCGCGGAATTTATAAAAGCTTTCCGGGCGTAAAGGCTCTGCAAAACATCGACTTTACTTTAAGGCAGGGCGAGATTCACGCTCTTATGGGCGAGAACGGCGCCGGCAAGTCAACTTTGATTAAAGTTTTGACTGGCGTTTACACAAAAGACGAAGGAACGGTTTTTGTAAAAGGCTTTGACAAGGCTTTGAACATTCGTTCCCCCCAGGATGCCCAAAACTCCGGCATCAGCACTGTTTACCAGGAAATCACTCTCTGCAACAATTTGACGGTTGCGGAAAATCTATATATCGGAAGAACAAAAGGCGCTTTTACTAATTGGAAAAAGATGAACGAAGACGCCGCGAAAATTTTGAACGAGCTTGAGATTCCGGCGGAACCGCAAGCTCAGCTTTCAAGCTATTCAATCGCCGTTCAGCAGATGGTTGCCATCGCGCGCGCGGTTGACATGGAATGCAAAATTCTCATTCTTGACGAGCCGACATCTTCACTTGACGAAAAGGAGGTTCAAAAACTCTTTAAGCTTATGCGCGGCCTTAAGGCCAAGGGCGTAGGCATTATCTTTGTAACCCACTTCTTGGACCAAGTTTACGAAGTTTGCGACAGAATCACAGTATTGCGCGACGGCCAGTTGGTCGGCGAATACGAAATCAAGGATTTGCCAAAAGTCGAACTTGTTTCAAAAATGCTTGGAAAAGCGCTTGACGGTTTGAGCGCGGTTCAAAGGCCGGCCGCCTTTAGCCACGCCGCCAACGAAGAGCCTGTTTACCAATCAGAAGGCTTGTCTTCGGCCAAGGGAATCAAGCCCTTTGACTTTGCGATTTACAAGGGCGAGGTCAACGGCTTTGCCGGCTTGCTTGGAAGCGGCCGAAGTTACAGCGTTCGCGCTATTTACGGCGCCGACCGCGTCACTAGCGGAAAGGTTAAGATTAACGGAAAAAGCGTAAAAATCAACAAGCCGCGCGACGCGATGAAAAACGGAATCAGCTACTTGTCCGAGGACCGCAAGGCCGACGGAATTATCGGCGACCTTTCTGTCCGCGACAACATCATTTTCGCGCTGCAAGTAATGAAGGGATTCTTCAAACCCTTTAGCAAGGCGCAAGCCCAAAAGTTTGCCGAAGAATACATCAAGCTTTTGGAAATCAAAACAGCCAGCGCCGACACTCCGATCAAATCGCTTTCGGGCGGAAACCAGCAAAAGGTTTTGTTGGCCCGCGCGCTTTTATCGAATCCCCAGTATTTGATTTTGGACGAGCCCACTCGCGGAATCGACATCGGAACCAAAACCGAAATTCAGGAATTGGTTCTTAAGCTTGCAAAAGAAGGAAAGAGCGTTACCTTTATTTCTTCCGAAATCGACGAAATGCTCCGTACTTGCACGCGCCTTGTCGTTATGCGCGACTTTAAGCAAGTTGGCGAGCTTACAGGCGGCGATTTGACGCAAGCAAAAATTATGACAACGATTGCGGGAGGAAACAAATGAGTTCTGCAAACACAACTAAAGAAAAAATATTTGGCCTGTTTAGGCAACAAATTTTTATTCCTGTCGCGGCCCTTCTTGTTTTGATTTTGTTCAACTTGATCGCGGATCCGTCGTTTTTCAAAATCACTCTTGGCCAAAACAGCGCGGGCGACCCGGTTTTGTCGGGATACCTGATTACAATTTTGGACAACGCTTCCGAACTTGCGATATTGGCAATAGGAATGACGCTTGTGACCGCGGCCTCCGGCGGACAGGATATTTCGGTGGGAGCGGTGATTGCCATCGCAGGAAGCGTTGTTTTGCGCGTTCTGTGCGGAGACGATCCCAGGCCCGAAACTATGCAGGCCCCGATTATTGTAGCGTTCTTAATCGCGTGCGTCGTGTCGATGCTCTTTGGAGCCTTTAACGGAATGCTGGTCGCCTACTTTAAGATTCAGCCGATGGTAGCCACCTTGATTTTGTTCACGGCCGGCCGCTCTATCGGCGCTTGGATCAACAACAACACGCTTCCAATCGTAAACGAACCGGTATTTGGCTACTTTGGAAACTACATTCCGGGCATACCGATACCGACTCCGGTCTTTATCGCGATTGTGTGCGTGGCTATCATTATGTTGGTTCTTAAGTTCACAAACCTTGGCCTCTACTCGCAGGCAGTCGGAATCAACGCCAACTCAACAAGATTGAACGGCGTTGACCCGCAATTGATTAAGTTTGTCACATACGTAATCATGGGCCTTTGCGTCGCGGTTGCCGGCTTTATAAAGGTAAGCCGCATCTCGACAATCAACTATTCTGTAATCGCAAAAGACATAGAAATGGACGCGATCCTTGCCGTAGCTTTGGGCGGAAACGTTCTTAGCGGCGGAAAGTTCAATATGTGGGCTTCTATCTTGGGCGCGTATGTAATCCAGTTCTTGACAACAACATTGTTCAAGTTCAACGTTGCGTCAACGGCGCTTCCCGCTTACAAAGCGATTGTAGTAATCATCTTGGTTGTTTTGAGCGCTCCTTCCGTCCGCGAAAAGATGAAGGCTGTCTCAAAGAAATTCAAGCAGAAAAAAGCGCCGGCAGCGGCCCAGGGAGGCAATTAATATGGAAAACACAATTCAATTGAACAAGCCGCTTGCAAAAAATAGACGGCCGCTCAGCGACACAAACTTGCTTTTGGTAATTACAATAATTGTTTTTGCCATTATGTATTTGTGCGCGATTGTTTTCTTGGGAGCGGGATTTAAAAAGCCCCAGGCTTTTTTCAATATGCTAAACGAAAACGCTTCGTTGGTGATTCTTTCTTGCGGCCTAAGTTTGGTAATGATTACCGGCGGCATCGACATCTCCGTTGGAACAATGACGGCTCTTATCTGTATGAGCTGTGCGGTCAACTTGGACTTTAAGGGCGGAAACGTCGGCTCTGCGATTTTGTTGGCTTTGATTATTGGAGCGGCCTTTGGCTTGGTTCAAGGCTACTTGGTCGCCTATTTGGACATCCAGCCCTTTATCGTAACATTGGCCGGAATGTTCTTTGCCAAAGGCATGACGACGATTGTAAACTCAACGCAGTTCAATGTTGAAAACGAAGCCTTTGTGAAATTGGTTGAAACCCGCATTTACGTTCCCGGCGTCGGCTCTTTGAACAAGCTGGGCAAGTGGGTTCCAGCCTATGTGGAAATCGGCGCGGTTGTGGCGATTGTCGTCGTTCTTTTGCTTTTTGTTGTTTTGCGCTGGACAAAGCTTGGCCGCAATTTTTACGCGGTTGGCGGAAACTTGCAAAGCGCCAATATGCTTGGAATCAACGTAAAGCAGACAAAATTCTTGGCCCACTTTATTTGCTCGATGCTGGCGGCGATCGGCGGCTTTGTATATTTCTTGCATGTAGGTTCAGGCTCGCCGTCTCACGCTGACGGAGCGGAAATGAACGCCATCGCTTCTTCTATTATCGGAGGAACGATGCTTACAGGCGGCGTCGGCAACATTATCGGAACATTCTTTGGCGTGATGTCATTGGCGACAATCAAGAACATTGTTTCTTCTTTAGGCTTGGACGACGCCTGGTGGACCAACATCACGGTTGCCTTTATGATTTGTTTGTTCTTGGTAATTCAAAGCGTCGTTCTTTCGCGCAAGAACAAAAAATGACCCGCCTATTTAGTCCGCGTTTTTTCGGAATTGCAGCGGCGACATGCCGTTGCAGTTTCTAAAGGCGCGGATAAAGTTTTCGCATTCATTATAGCCGCATTCAGCGGCTATTTTTTGTACGCTTTTATCGGTGGAACTAAGCAGTTCGCGCGCTTTTTGGTTTAAGAATTCGCGCTTTTCTTTGTCTGGAGAGGCGCCAAAGGTTTTTTTGTAAAGGACCGAAAAGCGGCTGCGGGTAAGTCCGTATGCTTCGGCCATGGAGTCTACGTTCCATTTTTCGGGATTTTGGCGGACAACATCGCGCAGCGAAGCCAGCCGCTCCTGGCCGCTTTTTTGACGCCTTGTTTTTTGACTGTGTTTTTGGTCGCTTTTTTGGGGCAGACTTTTTGCAAAGGCAAGAATGCGGACGGCGTCTTCTTCGCTCAGCTGTTCAATAAATTTTGCCAATTCTTTTTTTGCGCTTTTTTGGTCTGCCATGCTTCCTCCAAAAATTCATCATAAAATGAAAGCAAAAAAAAAGCAATCTTTTTTGAAAAAATATTAAAAATGTGTTACAATAGTAGAGTGTTTTGACGGCTAGGGTAGGGCGCCGCAAAGAGTGAGGTTTATGAAAAACACAAAGCCCATTTTAAAACTGCGACTTATTGAAGATCTTAAGCTTGCCTTTTTGTGCGTGGTTTATTTAGCTTTGCAAATTTTGACTTTTCGCTTGGGAATGAACCGCCGGCTGGCAATATACAATGGCATTGTCGTTTGTTTTCAATTTTTCGCCGCGTTTTTAATGATAAAAGTAAACGCCAGGCGCGGCCGCTACTTAAGCTGGATATGCCTTGGCTTATCGATGTTCTTTTTGCTGAGAGCCATTGTGATATTAATCATCGCAAGAAAGCCGTTGATAGCTTTGCCAGGCTTTTTTATGATTCTTATGTTCTGCCTTATCGCCACGCTCTTTAGCTATCAGGTTGAACTATTGGACAAGCGCATGGTGGCCGACTATGTCACCAGCCTGCACAACGGCCGCGGCTTGATTTTGGCGCTCAAAAATAAAATTTACAACAAAGAGTCTTTTTACGTCATTTACATCGAAATCGAAAATTTTAAATTTCTTAACGACAACTACGGATTTGACTTTGGCGACGAGCTTAGAAAGGTTGTCACAAAGCGAATAAAAAACATAATCAAAGGCCACGGAATCGCCGGTTGCGTAGACCGTTCCAGCTTTATGATTATCCTTAACGGCGACTGCGAAGCTCGGCAAGTCGCGGGCGAAATTCTCCATACGATTAGCGATAAAATTTCTATAAAAAAGGATGAGGTTGAAATCGACTGCTTCCTTTCCGCATACGCGGGAATTTCTTCTTGCCCCGACGACACGGTTGACGCGGAAACTTTGATGAAGTATTCCGACATCGCTATGTTGCACGCGGTGATATCAAAAAAGAAACGCATTGTGTTTTATGAGCCGGAGATGGAAGAAAAGCTTAAGCGCCAATTTGAGATTGAAAAGATAATCAAAAAGGCGTTGGCCAACGATTGCTTTTATTTGGTTTTCCAACCGCAATTTTCATCCCAAGATAAAAAGCTTAGGGGCTTTGAGGCGCTTTTGCGTTTGCGCGATCCGTCCGGAAACAATCTTTCGCCGGCGGAGTTCATTCCCGCGGCTGAAAAAAACGACTTGATTTTGGAAATAACCGATTGGGTTTTGCTAAATTCCCTTAAGACGTTTGCCAAATATGTCCAGGGAACGGATATAACGCTCAGCATAAACATTTCTCCAAAAAATATGGAAAGCAGCCAATTTGTTTCAAAAATAAAAGAAGCGTTGAGCGCAACCGGTTTTCCCGCCAAAAACTTGGAAGTCGAGATTACCGAATACTGCTTGCTTCAGTCTTTTGACCAAACGATAGAAAACATAAAGGCTTTGCGCGAGATTGGCGTTCAAGTCGCTTTGGACGATTTTGGAACGGGATATTCGTCGCTTTCATATTTGGAAAAGCTTCCGATAAACTTGCTTAAAATCGACAAAACTCTTGTTGACGACATTGAGAGCAACTTAAAAAGCCAGCAGTTTGTCAGCGCTGTCATTTACATGGGCCACTTGATGGGCTGCGAAGTCATTTGCGAGGGCGTTGAAACCGAAAGCCAATTGCAGCTTTTGCGCGACAACAAAAGCGACTTTATTCAGGGCTATGTTTGGGGAAAACCCATGGAATTTGACAAGGCCCGCGAGCTATTGGATGCTTGAATTTTTTTTCAAAAACCGCTAAAATATAAGAACACTTTTAAAAGTTTGAGGAAAAGATTATGATTACTACAAACGAAATCAGAGTAGGAACAGCCTTTATGTTCGAAGGCTCTCCGTTTATCGTTCAGCGCATGCTCGGCCAAAAGGGCGGACGCGCGGGTATGGTTACAAAGCTCCGCGTTAAGAATATTGTTACTGGATCTACACAGGATTTGGGACTTGACGCTGGCGAAAAGTTCGAAGAAGTTGACCTTGTTGAAAAAGTCGTAAAACTTTCTTACATTGACGGCGACGACTTTCACTTTATGGATCAGGAAACATACGACGACATTCCGCTCACAAAAGACGATTTGGGCGACTATGCCGGATACATTTCTCCCGATGACGAAGACATCGAAGTTAAGATCACTTACTACAATGACAAAGCCGTCGGAATTAAGCTTCCGATCAACATTACTCGCGTAATCACATACTGCGAACCTGGAATCAAAGGCGACACTTCTGGAAAATCTTTGAAGCCGGCCACTTTGGATACAGGCGCCGAGGTAAAGGTTCCCCTTTACTGCGACACAAACGACCGCATCGTAATCGACACTCGCGACGGCTCATTCGTTGAACGCGCAAAAGACTAATAGTCTTTTATAAATCATACGGGACGGCTTAAATGATGAAAAAGTTTTTTGCTTCCAGCGTAGTTTTCTTCGTTTGTCTTTTGGCCGCTCCCGTTTGTTTTTCTGAGCCAGATACTGATACTGCTCCCGCTTCCAAACCCACGCCTGTTTCCATTTCTACAAAAGCAAGCGAAGGCTTTTCGCTCCCCTTAAGAAAAAACACAAAATCAATTGTTTGCGTAAACCGAAATTTTTACGACACGCAAAAATTTGGCAACGCCTTTTGCGCTTTTTTAGACGAGTATTCCAACGATTGCAGGGTCTTGCTTGCGGAATTTGTTCCAAAAGAAAAAGTCGCTTACTACGATTACGTTTGGACTTTTCAAGTTAAAAAATGGAAGGACAAAAATCTTGACGACATTCCAGAAAGCGTAAGCGTTTTGGTTTTGCTCTATGACAAAGACTTTAACTTGCTTTTAAAGTCAAATTTAAAGGCCAGCAAAAATAAAAAGGATCCAAGCGCCCCAAATTGCCTTGAGGCGCTTTTGAAGCAATACACAGACTCTTTGTTTAACGACATCGTTCAAGTAAGCGAAGACGTTCCAATAAAAGAAAAGCCTGCAAAGCAAAAGAAATCAAAAAAGAATGAAGAACAAGCTGAATAACGAATTGGCCGTTTGCGGATTCGCCGCGGTCAAATCTTTGGAAAAGAAAAATCCCGACAGAATAACCCGCCTTTATTTTACGGCGGAACGCGCGCCCCTTTTTGGCGGCTTGTGCAAAAAGCTTGCCGCGCGCAAGGCTCCCTACAACCAAGTAAAAGACCCCGTCGAATTGGAGCGCCTTAGCGGCACTGTTCACCATCAGGGCGTTGTGGCTATGATAGAGGCGCCGCAAATTGTCCGCCTTAACACCGACATCGTTGACGAATGGATAGAAAAAAAGCAGAGCGCGCTTTTGCTTGACCGCGTTGGAAACGCCAACAACCTTGGCGCCATCGTCCGCAGCGCCGCTTTTTTTGGAATGAAAAACATCGTGATTCCCGAAGACGAGGCGCAAAGCTCGATTACAACCAGCAGCTACCGCGTCGCCGAGGGCGGAATGGAATTTGTCAACGTTTATTCAATCAAATCAATCCCCGCGCTTTTGGAAGCCGTCAAGGACAAGATGGTCCGCGTAGGAACGGCAGTTGACGCAAAAACTCCGCTTTCAAAACTTCAATTGATTTGCGGACAAAAGCCCAGCCTTATCATCTTGGGAAACGAAGAGCGCGGCATTAGCGACGCGGTAAAGTCCGCTTGCGACGAGCTTATCGTGATTCCCACAAACGCCCGCTTTAACGGCCATGTCGCCCCGGTGGAAAGCCTAAACGTGGCCCAAGCCGCCAGCGTCATATTGTACGAATTTTATCGATAAGCGTTCGCAAGCCTAAAAAACGCGCCTTTTCTTGACGATTTCCGCTAATTTTATTACTTTTAAAGTATAACATTATGGCGGACTGTCGCTGTTTGGCGAGCTTCCGCCCAAAAATCAGAGGCAAAAATGGCAAAACATCAGTTCCAAACAGAAGTTAACCAACTTCTTAAACTAATCATCCACTCAATGTATTCCAACAAGGACATTTTTTTGCGTGAGATTGTTTCAAACGCAAGCGACGCCTTGGACAAGCTCAAGTACCTTACAGTGAGCGACGACGCTTACAAGCAAATAAAGTTTGACCCCCGCATCGACATCACCTTTGACGAAAAGGAAGCCGTTCTTACCGTTCAGGACAGCGGCATCGGAATGAACGAAGAGGATTTGACCAACAACTTGGGAACAATCGCGCGCTCGGGAACCAAGGCCTTTTTGGAAAAACTTTCCAGCGACGCGGCAAAGGACTCGGCGCTTATCGGCCAGTTCGGCGTTGGCTTTTACTCCGCTTTTATGGCCGCCAAGGAAATCGTCGTTTACACCCGCCGCGCCGGCGACCAAAGCAAAAAGCTTTACAAGTGGTCTAGCGACGGCACAAACGCCTACGACATTGAAGAAATCGCGGCGGACAGCGAGGCGGCCAAAAAGTACGGCTTTGACAACGCGGAAAAAACCGGCTCTGCGATTGAAATGCGCCTGAACGACGAAAGCAAGGAATACGCCGCGCGCTGGAAGATTGAGGAATTGATCAAGCGCTACTCGGACCACATCGCCTTCCCGATTTACTTGCATTACGTTCAAAACAAGTACGACGACAAGGGAAACGTCACTTCTAGTGAAAACAAAGTGGACCAAGTCAACTCAGCCAGCGCCTTGTGGAAGCGATCAAAGTCGGAACTTAAGGAAAAGGACTACAACGACTTTTACCAGACAATCGCCCACGACGGCCAGGATCCGCTTCACTACGTTCACACCCACGCCGAGGGAACGCAGGAATACACGACGCTTTTCTACGTTCCGCAAACCGCTCCCTTTGACATGTACCAGGCCGACTACAAAAGCGGCGTAAAGCTGTACGTAAAGCGCGTCTTTATCACAGACGACGACCGCGAGCTTTTGCCGGCCTACTTGCGCTTTGTTCGCGGAATCATCGACAGCGAGGATTTGCCGCTCAACGTAAGCCGCGAGATTTTGCAGCAAAACAGAATTCTTGAGACAATCAAAACTGCCTCGGTAAAAAAATTGCTGGGCGAGTTTAAGAAGATGGGCGAGGAAGCCGACAAGGCGCGCAAAGCGGAAAAGCCGACCGACGACGAAAAGAAGGCGATTGAAAAATGGAACAAGTTCGTAAAGAACTACAACCGCCCGATGAAGGAAGGCCTTTACGGCGACTACGCCAACCGCGAAGAAATCGCCGAAATCATCCGCTTTAAGTCAACCGACGCAAGCGGAACCGGCGAAGACAAGTGGACAAGCTTTGCCGATTACGTTCAGAGAATGAAGCCCGAGCAAAAGGCGATTTACTACATCACCGGCGGCGACGAGGAGAACTTGCGCAAGAGCCCGCTTTTGGAAGCCTACACAAAGAAGGGCTTTGAAGTTTTGATTTTGGACGGCGACATTGACGAGATCGTAATTCCGGGCTTTGGAAAATACAAGGACTTTGAGCTTAAGGCCGTCAACCGCGCCGGAAGCGACGACGAGCTTGGCGTTGACAAGGCCGAAGCCGAAAAGAAGGAAAAGGACTTTAAGCCGGTTGTCGAAAAGCTCAAGAAGGCTTTGGGCGACCGCGTAAAAGACGTAAAGCTTTCAAACCGCTTGACCGACAGCCCCTGCTGCATCGTCATCGACGAAAACGATCCGTCTCTCCAGATGGAACGCATGATGAAGGCGATGGGCCAGGGAATGCCCAGCATGGTAAAGCCGATTTTGGAAGTCAACGCCGACCACGCCATTTTGCAAAAGGTCAAGGCCACCGACGACGAATCTCTTATCGGCGACATCGCGACGGTCTTGCTCGACCAAGCGCTCTTGCTTGGCGGAGCAGAAATCAAAGACCCCGCCGACTTTGTAAAGAAGTTGAATAAGCTAATTGCGGCGCAATAATCTAAGCGCGCATTGACCGCTCGTATGACAATGGCCCGCCAAAAAATGGCGGGTCTTTTTTCGTTCTTACTTTACGCTATCAATCACAGCTCGCATGTCATCGGTCAGGCGCTTGGCGGCGATTGTTTCGCTAAGGCCAGCGTACTTTGACATTTCGATTTGCGGCAAAACGGTAAACTCGTATTTGTAGCGTTCGGTGTGGTTGACCAAAAGCAGGGATTCGCCTTTGCCCAAGCCGTACTTGTCGTTGCCGCCGATATGCATGGGCTGAACGTTGGCGCCGGCCGCAAGCGCGATTCTTGCCGCGCCTTTTTTGTACTGGTTTATGCCGTGGCGGGGAGTGCGCGTTCCTTCCGGAAAAATGATCAAGTTGCCGCCGTTATGCAAGGCCTCGACGCAATCCTTTTGCATGATTTCAAAATCTACGTTGTTTGTAATGTAAAGGTTTTTAACGATGACGCTGACCAAAGATTTTTTGAGACCAGCCTTTACGATGCAGTCGGCGTCGCGGACAAAGGCCAAAGTGTAAATAACGTCCAAAAGCGAAGGGTGGTTGGCCACAATGACGCAGCCGCGCAAGTTTCTCATCGCCTTTAGGTCGTTGATTTTGTAAGTTGAGATTCTGACCCACGACATCAAATGAATGTAAAAATCAAGAATCAGCGAAATGAATTTGTGGCCGGCTTTTTTAAATGAGGTCCTTTTTGGGTTGAATAATCGCAATATTGGAAAAACAATGGCGCCGATTATAATCGTTCCGATTCCAAAAAAAGTCACTACAAAAATTTTTCTGAAAATTCGCCAAAGCCAAGCGGGATAATTTTTGATTGGCGGCAAATCGTTTGCGCTCATTTTTTACCTTTACCTTTTAAAAGCTTGAACAAATTCCCGCGGCGAACGCGGAATATTCTCCAAGTCCAATTCTACACTATTATCCGTTTTTTGTGAAGAAAGGAGCGCGGCAAAGGCCAGCGGCTCGTTTGGGCCTTGCAAAAAATTTTTGTAATAGTCGGGAACGTTTTCGTCGGCGTAAACCAAAACTATTTTCGCGTCGCCGCCTTGCGCCAAAACTGGAGCGGCCGCCGACAACACGCCGCTTGCAAAATCCGCGCCGCTTGGAAAGACGCAAGTGTAGCCGCCCTTTAATCCCAGCGCGATTGTGGCCTGCGCGATTGCGGCGTTAAAGACCGACAATGAAAAGGCGGCGGGCAAGATCGATTCTTCTTCGATGAGCGTTTTGTTCACTTTGAATTCGCGCTCCAACTCGCCGCGGAAGGAAAGGAAAACCAGCTTAGTGTTTTTTTCTAACGTTCCGTCGGAAAAAAGGTCGTGGACAACTTGAACGGTCATCTTTGTAAGCTGGCTTAGGCGGCGGCGAAAAATCGGTTCTGTCCATTCAAGTTTGGGAGCGGCGGAAAGATCGTCCGCGGGCGGTTCCCAAACGCAAAGCTTGCTTACGAACATTATTTTTTCCTGAACACAAGCAGGGAGTAGCAGTTGCTTCCCAAATTGTGGTGGGCGGTCTTAAGCTCAAAGCCGCCGGCCTCGATCGCGTCAACCAATTCTTGGAAGCGGTACATTTTGCTGTTGCCGTTGGCCATGCAAGTAAAGTAAAGGCTTGTGGCTTGCAAGGCGTAGGATTCCGCCTCAAAGCGCTGCTGGTCCCAAAGCGGCTCCAAAACGTAAACGAGCGTTTTGTCGGTCGCGGCCTCGTGGACTTTCTTTAAGATTTTTGTAACTTGATGAAGGCTAAAGCAATCCAAAAATTGGCTCATCCAAACAGCGTCGGGAGCGGGCGGAAGAACAGTGCTTTCCGACAAAATGTTTCCGGCGTAGGTGGAGATGCGGTCGGCAAACCCGGCGGCCGCGGCGTTCTTTTCGGCGACGGCTGTCTGGCCGGGCAAGTCGATGATTTTTACGTTGACGTCGGGATCGTATTTGCAGGAAGCGATGGCCCACTTGGCCGTGTTTCCGCCGATGTCAAAAAGCAATTTTGGTTTTTGCGCGTAAACGATTGGAAGCGCCTGCGGAAAGGCGATGTCGCTGTAAAAATGGTCAAAGTCAAACCAAGATTTTTTTTCGCGGTCGGGAAGGGTGGAAAGCGCTTCGTAAATTGTCGTCCACTGGTCGCCAAAAACTTTTAGGCCTTCGGGCTTTCCGTTCTTGACCGAATCGATCATGTCAAAGGCGCCCTTGTAACAAATGTCATTGGTAAAATTGAAGTTGACTTTTGTCAAATTGTCTTCAAGAAGGAACCAGCCGACTTTTCCAAGGAAGAGTTTTTCGGTTCCGGCCTCGTTCTTCAATTTAAGAACGTTCATTCCGACGGCCATTTCGCTAAGAACTTTGATGCCGTATTCGGAGATTTTTGTTTTGTCGCAGAGGTCTTGGACGCTGATTCCCGAGTCGCCAGCGTCGCTTATGGCCTGCATGATTCCCAGTTCAAGCAGGGCGCGGACGGCTTGGAAGCACAGGGGCGCGAACGCGATTTTTTGCGCCTCAAATTTTGCGTCTATGGCGGAAATCTTGTCTTCCGCGAATTTTTGCATGTCAAAGGCTGAGTTTTTCTTCATATTGATATAGTATCAGTTTAGGGGGCAAAACGCAAGCGGATGTTGAACCGCGGCGTTTTTTGCGATAAGATAAGGCTATGCTTGTCAAAGAGACGTCCGCGTTTTTGAAGACGCTTGCCGACAAATACGAAAAGGCCTCTTTTATGGACGCTGACCCCAGCCGCTTTTTGCGCCGCTATTCCCAGCCGCGCGACCAGGAGCTTGCGGCCTTTGTCGTCTCGCAGCTTTCTTTTGGCCAGAGGGAACAGTTCATCGCAAAGCTTGACGCGATGTTCGACGCGGCGGACGGTTGGGCGCTCTCAAGCGGGAACGGTGGCAAGCCTAAAACGCGCGGCGCCTCGTTCGCCGATTGGCTAACGAGCGGCGGCTATAAAAAGTTTTTTCCAAAAAGCCAAAAAAAGTTTTACAGATTTTTTTCGTACGCCGACATGGCCGAGTTGTGTAGCCGCCTTGCGCAAATTGTGGAGGAGCGCGGCTCGCTCGGCGCCGCCGTCCGCGCGCGTTACGGTCTTGCGGACGCTTCTGGCATTGCGACCGTTCCCTCGGAACTGCGCTTGGTGACCGCGCTAATCAGTCTTTTCCCTGGTGTAAAATGCGTTTCGCAAAACCCAAAAGGCGCTTGCAAAAAATTGCATATGTTTTTGCGCTGGATGGTCCGAAAAGGCTCGCCTGTGGATTTGGGCTTGTGGGAATGGGCCAATCCCGCGGACTTATTGATTCCCTTGGACACCCACGTTTTGCAAGAAAGCGCCCGCCTTGGCTTGATCGCGCCAAACGCAACGGCCAGCGCCAAGACCGCGATTGAATTGACTCAAAAAATGGCGCAAGTTTTCCCCGAGGACCCAACCAGGGCCGATTTTGCCCTTTTTGGCCTTGGGGTGGATCAAAATTTGGGTCAAAATGACACATCATTTCGGAAATTTTGACCCAAAATTAATGAAAAAAGTCCAAAAAAATGGGTCCCAGCGACGAAAAAAATAGACGGAGCCTCCCGCCATCCGCTCTCGGCTTGAAGCCTGCGGCCAAGCCGTTTCGCTGACGGGTCCTTCCGTCTCTTTTTTTCTGCGTCCCGTTTTTTTGGCTTAATATTTCATCAAAAAAACTAATTTTTCATAAATTTTTCCAAACTTGGCACGGTTCTTGCTACAGTATATAGTGAAAGGGGCCTTGAGGCTCCATAAAACTTAATTAAAAACGCGGCCGCCTGTAACGGCGCGAAGGAGTTTATTATGAACGAACTTTCACTTTTCAATTCACTTTTTGACAACGCGTTTGACTGCGGAATGCCGGATTTGACATGGAAAACAGCCCGCCTGCCAAAGGTAGACGTTAAGGAAAACAAGGACAGCTACAGCTTGCAGATGGATTTGCCGGGAGCCACAGAAAAAGACGTTGACATCGAAATCGACCACGGCGTCATGACAATCAGTTCCGTCAAGACTGCCGAAAAGGAAGAAAAGAACGAAAAGAAAGAGGAAGGCAAGTGGCTTATCCGCGAGCGCGTTCAGAGCCAGTTTGCCCGCCGCTTTACTTTGCCGGACGACGTTGACGAGACAAAAGTCACCGCCAGCTTTAAGAACGGCGTCTTGAACGTAACGATGGCCCGCAAGGCCCTCCCTGAGCCCAAGAAAATCGCGATCGAAGTAGCATAAGGGCGGTCAAGGCGCGCTTCGCTTAAAGCTGATATGCGACGCTCGCTTCATTATGGGGCGGGCGTTTTTTGTTTGTCAATCACTCATCGCGGATGATCGCGTCGTCCGCGATGATGTCGCGGTTTTTCCAGGCCAAAAAGGTGATGGCCGCTCCCGCAAGCAGGAGAACCGCTCCGCCAATGCGGATAATCGTAAAGCCAAAAGAGCTTGGCAAGGCGAACAAAATCACGGCCAAAACTATGGTGGCCACGATTTCTATTACATGGCGCTTTACGGGCAAGCCGTCTTGGTGAAGGGTCAGAGTGATAGGAATCTGGCAAATCGCCGCGAAAATCGAGTAAATGGCAAAGATGTAAACCAAGGTTTGCCAAGCGAACTGGGCCACGCGCAGGGGAAGAATGATGCACAAGATTCCAATGACGATTCCGGCGATTCCGCGAACGTAACATTCAATCTTAAAGTTCTTTTCCACGCTTAAAGGAGCCACGGCTCCAAGCATAAAGCCTCCGTCCAAAACCGCGGAAATTCCCAAAACAACGACCAAAATCTGAACCATAGATTCAGCCGCCAAAAGCATCATCAAGCCGACGATTGCCGTCATAATTCCCAAAAAATAGTTAGAATTGTTCATATTGCAATTATACCACGCTTCGCGTGGTTTTGCAACTTTTGCGTTTTGCGCAACTTTTCCTTGAAAAATATAACAGAATGGTGTATAATGTTATAATCACTTGGTTGGAGTTTACCCTTGAGCAAGAATGTATTGTTAATCGGAAACAATGAACAAAGTTTTCTTATAAAAGCGCTGGTGAAAAATTTGACGGACGCTTCGTATAAAGTGTCCTTTTGCCCTCCAGACGGAGCGTACATCAGCGCCAGAATGCTTTCCGACGACCCGCCAAACATTTTGATTCTTTATCTTGAACGTCTTGAAGACAGCGACAACGCCTTTTTCCAGTGGGTGAACGGTTTCATCACAGGAGACGGAAAAAAGTGCCGTTTGTATTTTATCGGAAATGCCGGCGAAATCAACATGGCTTATGAGTACATTCAAAGGGAGTACGTCAAATACGCCTTTGAACGCCCTGTCGAGATGCCGGAATTCCTTAAGATTTTGGAAAAGGACGGCGGCGACTATTCATTTTCTGACGGCGTAAAAGAGTACGAGTTGGATCCGGCCAAAAAAACGATTTTGGTCGTTGACGACGAGCAAGTCCAGTTGCACGCGATGGACCGCTGGCTTAACAAATTTTACAACGTTCTTACAGAAAAGTCAGGAACAAACGCCATCGCGCTTTTGACGCATTACAAAGTTGACATGATTTTGCTGGACTACGAAATGCCGGTTCTTTCCGGCCTTGACGTTTTCCAACTGATTAAGTCCGACCCGTCAACGGCGAACATTCCGGTTGTGTTCCTTACGGCCAACGACGACAGCGAGATTGTCCGCCAAGTCATTCAGGCCAGGCCGGTTGGCTATCTTTTGAAGAACACTCCTCCGGGAATTTTGGTTCAAAAGATTTCGGACATTTTTAAACGGTTGGCTGACGCTAAAAAGCCCAAAAGACCATTTTAACGGCCCTGCATTTGGAGGCATGATATGACGATTGACACAGCCCATGGAATGGAATACTCGATGAACGACAAAGACATGTACAAAGACATGGTTCAAATGTTCATCGACCAACGAGACCAAAACCTTTCTGAAATAAACGGAGCCTTTGAAAAAAAAGACTGGGACAACTACCGCATTAAGGTTCACGGCCTAAAATCCAATTCCCGCTTGGTCGGCGGAATGGACTTGGGAAGCCTTGCCGAAAAGTGCGAGCACGCCGCCCGCGACAAGGACGAGGCGACAATCCTGGCCGAAAATCCCAAGCTTTTGGCCCTTTACGACGAGACAATCGCGGCGCTTAAGGCCATTAATTACGACGCGCTATAAGAAAAAAACGCGGGCGCAAAAAAATGCAAAGCGCTTGACAAAGTCTTATTTTTTGTGTTATTCTTCTAGAACATTTTGGAGCGATGGCAGAGTGGTCGAACGCGGCGGTCTTGAAAACCGTTGTACCGCAAGGTACCGGGGGTTCAAATCCCTCTCGCTCCGCATATTTGGAAGCGTGGTAGAGCGGTAATACGCCGGATTGCTAATCCGTGGGTTCCAATTTGGGCCCGGCAGGTTCGACTCCTGTCGCTTCCGTTTTACAAGCTTCGCTTGAATGAGATTGTAGCTCAGCTGGATTAGAGCGCCACCCTGCGGAGGTGGAGGTCGCACGTTCGAATCGTGTCAGTCTCAAACGAAAAAGGTCCGCTCTAATCGAGCGGATTTTTTTATGCCCGCCTTTTTTATTCTTCGAAGTATTTGTCAAAGAGATTTTTGATGTACAAAGAAATCTGAAGCGCGGTTCTTGTTTCTCCGTCAGAAAAATCCAAGTTTAGAAGCTCTTCCATTTTGTTGATTCTGTAGATGATTGTGTTTCTGTGGGCGTGGTTCAACTCGGCGACTTTTAAAATGTTTCCGCCGTTTTTTAGGTAGGCGCTTAGGGTTTTGAAAAAGTCTTCGCGCTTTAACGGTTCCAATTCCTCAAGCTTTCCGAGATTTTCTTTGTAGAAGTTTTTTAGTATTTCCTTGTTCTGCGTGTCGATTAGGATTTTGTAAATTCCCAAGTCGCCGTAAAAGTTCATCTTTTGAGGATCGGCGTTTATTTCAAGCGCCGCTTGGGCGTGCGCGTAAATTTCGCTTAAGCCTTCAACCGTTTTTGCGGCGTCGGAAATCGAAACGTTTGAGTCTTTAAAAAATTTGTCTGCTTTAGCGATGTTGAAAATTTCTTGTATGTCGCAAAATCCCGCGTCTTTTAATACAAAAATGATTTTGTTGTTGTGGACAAAACAGACATATTTATTGTGGTTGATGTTCAAGCGCGAGCAAAAGTTGTATTCAACGTAACGCTTTATTTTCATCATGTCATTGTTGAATAGCGCTTCGTTCAGTTCAACTAGAACTATCAGAAAATCTTTTGCGTCCCTAAAAGCCGTGTTCTTTATTTGCAAAGGGTCATATTCATTTTTTTCAAAAATTGCCTTGTAAAAATATTTTTCAACGGACTTTGTGTTAAGGTTGTCGTTGGCAATCATGTTGCCTATTTCTTGCATCAAGTCTATCGTGTGGATTTCCCATGGCATTGAAAGAAGCGGAAAGCCTTTTTTGTCGCAATAGTCGATCAGTTTTTTTGGAATTTCTTTTATGTATTTTCCAGTGTTTATTACAAGGCCGGTCGCTCCGTGCTTGATGAACTCGTCGACGAATTCTTTGAGGTAGTCAAAAATGTGTTTGTCGGATTTTATTCCGTGGTTGTCCTTGCTGCGCTCGTAGTTGACTCCAAGCGTGATGGCCAGCTCGTTGCCTCTTATGAATTCGATCGTCTCGGTGTCTTCGGCGTAGCAAACCCAGCTGACGTTTTTTTTGATTCCTTGGCGGCCCGCCAAAAGTTTTAGCTTGAACGGCGTTTCAGTAAAGTTAATGATTGTCTGTAGGGAAAGAGCCATGTTGTTCACCCCCGCGTTTGTCAATTTTCATATAAGAAAATAAAAAAAATTGTGCATATTGTCAACAACCAAAAAAAGCATTTGCGCTAATTTTTTTTCATTCAATGAATTTGGAGGTGTTTTATGAACGCAAGCGAAATAGCGAAAACGCAAACGTCAAACGTTTTGTTGGGATGGAGCAAGCAGGGCGGCCTTAACCCGATTGTGGTTGACCATGCGGAGGGCATTTACATTTACGACACGGAAGGAAACCGTTACGCCGACATGTCCTCCGAGCAAGTGAACGTGAACGCCGGTTACGCGAATAAGGAGATGAACGAAGCGATAAAGGCCCAGCTAGACAAATACGCTTACGTTCAAGGTTCGTGGGGAGCGGAGCCAAGGGCGCTGTTGGCCAAGTCTATAATCGACCGGCTTCCAAAATCTTTTGGAAAAATATTTTTTACCAACGGCGGAGCGGACGCCAACGAAAACGCGATTAAGATGGCCAGAATGTACACGGGCCGCTTTAAGGTGATGAGCCAATACCGCTCTTACCACGGCTCCACTTTTGGCGCCGGAAACCTTACGGGAGAGCCGCGACACTTTGCGCTTGAGCCCGCGATTCCGGGCTTTATCCATTTTAGGGGGCCCTACTCTTATCAGGAAAAAATAAAATTTGAGTCGGAGGACGACGAGTGCGAGTATTACGTTGACAAACTTCGCGAGCAAGTGATTTTTGAGGGCGGCGACAGGGTCGCGGCGATTATTTTGGAAACGGTAATCGGCTCTAACGGTGTGATCATTTATCCAAAGAATTATCTTAAAGGCGTTAGAAAAATTTGCGACGAGTTTGGCATTGTGATGATTTGCGATGAAGTCATGGCGGGCTGGTACAGGACCGGCAAAATGTTCGCCTACATGAACTTTGACGTGACTCCCGACATCATAACTTTTGCCAAGGGCGTAAACTCCGGCTACATTCCGCTTGGCGGCGCGATTGTGAAAAACGACATCGCGCATTTTTTTGACGACAAATTTTTGAGCTGCGGATTGACTTATTCCGGGCACCCGCTTGCCTGCGCCGCTGGTGTGGCTTGCCAAGAATTTTATCTTAAGAACGACATAGAGGCTCACGTTCAAAAAGTCGGAAAGCATTTGGGCCAAGTCCTTGAATCGATTAAGACAAAGCACAAGTCTGTCGGCGACGTTCGCTATATCGGCTTGTTCAGCGGCGTGGAACTGGTTAAGGACAGAAAGACGCGAGAGCCTCTTGTTCCTTGGGGGCAAGACCCGCAGGGCATTATGGGCTCGATTGTAAAAGAGTTGAAGAGCCGCGGCTTTTTCACCTATTCCCACGAAAACGTCATTATGGTCGCGCCGCCCCTCATCATTACGGAAGAGCAAATCGACGAAGAGCTTGCTAAGCTGGACGAAGTTTTGACAATCGTTGACGAAAAATACATTTTGTGAAAGGATTGGGGAATGAACTTTTCTTTTAGCTCTGTTCCTAAAATTTATTTTGGGGCCGGCGCGCTAAAAAACGCCGCTCCCGAAATGGCCGCCTTTGGAAAAAAGGCTTTGATCGTCACTGGAAAAATCATCACAAAAACCGGCTTGGCAAAAGAGGTTTCCGACCTTTTGGCTTCGCTTGGAATCGAGGCGGCTTTGTTCAACGATTTGCCGGGCGAGCCGACCGACCAAATGATCATGGCTGGAGTGGACGTCTTTAAATCCGAGAAATGCGATTTTATCGTTGGACTTGGAGGCGGAACGCCGCTTGACACCGCCAAAGCGATTGCTGCTATGGCCGTCCTTCCTGGAAAGCTAGCCGACTACAAAGGCAAGGAGATAAAGGGAAATTTCGCGCCCTTGGTTTTGATACCAACGACGTCCGGCACAGGTTCCGAGGCGACAAGATATTTTGTCTTTACCAACACGGCGACGGAAGAAAAGCTGCTTTTTAAAGGCGACGCTCTTTTGCCGAAAATCGCCGTAATCGATTACAAGTACACATGCACGGCGCCGCAAAGCGTCACGATGGCCACCGGCATGGACGCTCTTTGTCACGCGGTAGAAAGCTACACCAGCCGCGCCGCCAATCCCGTGACCGACATTTTTTGCCTTGACGCCGTGAAAAGAATTTTTGAATATCTTCCAAGGGCTTGCCAAGACGGCGGCGACGAAGAGGCGCGCGAGAACATGAGCTTTGCGGCTTATGAAGCGGGCGTCGCCATTAACGGAGCCCCCACGACAATCATTCATGGAATGAGCCGTCCTATCGGTGCTTGCTTCCACGTTCCGCACGGAATTTCAAACGCGATGCTAGCCGTTGAATGCCTTAAGGCTGTTATGGACGGCTGCTATGAAAGGTTTGCCCAGCTTGCCGTTGCGATTGGCGCCGCCGAACAGGGCTGCGCGGCAAGGGATGGCGCCGAAAAGTTCATCGCGGCTTTGGAAGCGCTGACAAAAACTTTGCGCGTTCCGACGCTTAGGGAATACGGAATTGACTTGGAAAAATTCGCCGCTCTGGAAGAAAAGATGGCCGGGGATTCCGTCGCTTCCGGCAGTCCCGCAAAGTGCTGGAAAATTCTTTCTAAGGACGAGCAGATAAAAATTTACGATTTGTTGAGGAACAAATAGGCAAAAAATGTATGGACAAAACGCACAATAAAAAAATAAATAATTTGTGCGCTTTGTACAGTGCAAAAAAAGCCGATTTTTGTTAGGTTTGCATCATCAGAACGTCAGCAAAGACGCTGTGCATGAAAAGATGTCGTATGGCATCTTAATCTTTCGCGCAAAGATCTTTGCTGTCTTTTCAGAAAAGCTCTTTGCGAAAAAACAAGGAGCTGAATATGAAGAGACTTCAGACGGCAATTGTTCTTGGAGTTGTCGCTCTTTTTGCGACGACGAGTTCTTTTTCTGCCCCTAAGCAGAAAACAATCAAGCTTGGATTTAACATTCCTCTCACAGGCGATTCTCCCAAAGTAGGCGAGAGCGCCAAATTCGCGGGCGAAATCATTAAAAAAGAAATCAACGCCGCCGGCGGCCTGGACGTTAAGGGCGAAAAGTATCTTCTTGAGTTTGTTTATGTTGACAACGAACTCAAGTCGGATTCCGCCATCAACGCCGCCAACAAGTTGATTGACATTGACAAAGTTTTGGCTTCGATTGGTCCCGAAGGTTCAGGCCGCGCGATTCCCGCCGGCGAAATCTACAACGACATGAGGGTTCCGATGATCACGCCATGGGCCACAAATCCCAAGGCCACGGCCGGCCGCCCCTTCTGTTTCCGCGCCTGCTTTCTTGATCCCTTCCAGGCTCCTGTGGCCGCTAAGTTCGCCAGCGAAACATTCAAGGGAAGGAACGTAGCCATCGTCTACAACCTTGAGGACGACTACTCAAAGACTTTGGCCGAACTTTTCAAAAAGGAATGGGAGTCAAAGTACGGAAAGGTTGTTGTTTTTGAATCCTTTGGACAGAAGGACCAAGACTTTAGCGTCCAGCTTACAAAGGTTGTCAACTCAAAGGCGGACTTCCTTTATCTTCCCGACTACTACAACTTTGTAGGATTGATCACTTCGCAAGCCAAGGACTTGGGTTGGTCAAAGCCGGTCATGGGTTCCGACTCGTGGGGTTCCGCGGACTTGTTCCCGCTTTCGAAGGGAGCGGTTGTCGGCGCTTACTTTACGACTCACTACGCCGCCAAGGGAGCGACAGGAAAGACAAAGGAGTTCATCACAAAGTATCAAAAGGCTTACGGATACGTTCCTGACGACGTTGCGGCTCTTACATACGACGCGACTTACATTGTCCTCCAGGCAATTCAAGACGCGGGACTTACGGGCAACTTGAAAAAGGACCGTGTGGCCATCAAGGACGCGATGGGAAAAATCAAGAGCTTTGCCGGCGTAACCGGAAACATGAAGTTCACTCCTGACGGCGACCCAATCAAGGACGCGGTTGTAGTCAAGGTAACAAAGGACGGCGAGTTTGAATTCGTAAAGAGTTTGCAACCGTAACTTTTCTTAAGTTGTCGGGGGCTGGCCAAAAGATTTTGAATGAGATTTGGTTGGCCCCCAGTTTTCACGATGGAGGCGTCTATGACCTTTTTTATACAAAATATTTTCAATGCCCTTCAATGGGGCAGTTTTTATTCAATGATCGCTCTCGGATACTGCCTTGTTTACGGCGTTTTGAGGCTCATAAACTTCGCTCATGGAGACATCTTCATGACGTCAACCTACATCGCGTTTTTTGTTGTCGCTTTTATCACGGCAAAAATTTCTGGATTGGTTGGAATCCCCTTGTTTGTAATCACGCTTGTTAGCACGATGGCGCTGACAGCGCTTTTAGGCGTGGGAATAGAAAAAGTGGCCTACAAGCCGCTTAGGGCAAAGGGCGCCAACAGACTTTACGTTGTCATCACCGCTTTGATGATCGGCTTTATTCTTGAAAACGGAAACCTTGCTGTTCTTGGCGCTTCGGCAAGAAGTTTTCCGGACATCCTTCCAAAATATGTTTGGAACATTGGTCCTGTCACAATCACAAGCCTAAAGGTTTTGGTAATTGTCAGCGCCGTTTTGATTTTCGCGATTTTGCAGTTCATCGTTCAAAAGACCACTTTGGGAATGAGCATGCGCGCGATTTCCTATGACAAGTTCGCGATTCCTTTGATGGGAATCCCTGTAAATACAGTAATCACATTCACCTTCGCGCTTGGCTCAGCGCTGGCGGCTGTAGCCGGAATTCTTTTTGGAATGTCATACCCGGTAATGGATCCTTACATGGGAATGATTATCGGATGGAAGGCCTTTATCGCCGCGGTTGTCGGAGGAATCGGCGACATCAAGGGAGCCTTTATCGGCGGATTCTTGCTTGGATTTATCGAGATTTTTGTTACGGCGTTCTTGCCGTCAAGCTACAAGGATTTGGTTTCGTTTGTAATCCTTTTGGTTATTCTAACAATCAAGCCGACAGGATTTTTTGGCTTGGCCAAGAGCACAAAGATTTAAGGAGCGCTTATGAATAGAAAGCTGATAATGCCTTTGACGACAATCGCGATGATCTTAATCATTACGGTTCTCGCCAAGTTTGAAATAATAAACAACTACTTTCAGACAATCATCGTGACGATTTGCATTAACGCGATAATGTCGGCGAGCTTGAACATCGTAAACGGCTACATGGGAGAATTCAGTTGCGGCCACGGCGGCTTTATGGCCACCGGCGCTTATGTCTCAGCCGTCGCGTCGCTGATTTTATTCAAGGACGGAAACTCAATCACCGGCAGCGCGCTTTTGCCAGAAAACCTTGCAGTAATCGGCTTTCCGATTTGCATTTTGCTTGGAGGACTTGGCGCGATGCTGGTAAGCCTAATCGTCGCCATTCCTTCGTTCAAGACGCGCGACGACTATCTTGCGATTATCACGGTGGCCGCAAACTTTATCGTCACGACGGCGATAAACAACATTCCTTTGGTTGGCGGAAGCCGCGGCCTTATGGGAATGAAGAGCGTAATGAACAGCATGGGCGACGTTTTTGACGTTCCGTGGATTTTGATTTGGGCGCTTGTCTTTGCGGTCTTTGCGATTGTTTCAATTCACTTTCTTATGAACTCAACTTTGGGAAAGGGAATCAGCGCGGTTAAGTACGACGAGATTTCGGCGGAAATCATGTCGGTCAACACCAACAACATGAAGCTCATCGCATTTACCTTCAGCTCCTTCTTGGCCGGAATCGCAGGCGGCTTGTTCGCGCACTTGCTTGGCTTTATCAATCCGGCAAGTTTTGGAATCATGAAGTCAACCGAGTCTTTGGTAATGGTTTACCTTGGCGGCATGGGCTCGCTGAGCGGATCGGTTCTTTCGGCGGTTGTGTTTACGATTTTGCTGGAACTTTTGCGCCCGGCCCAAATCTTAAAGTGGGTAATCATTCCGTTAATCTTGATTTTGATTATGGAATTCCATCCCGAAGGAATCATGGGCTCAAAGGAATTGACGCAGGTTTTCCCGCGGCTCAAGAAGCTCTTCCCTGTGGACAAGAACCTAGTTAGGGAAGCTAACGCGGCTTGCGAAGGAGGCGTGGCATGAGCGAAACATTATTGAAGATAGATCATCTTACGCATCGCTTTGGCGGCTTGCAGGCTTTGACGGACATCAACGTTGACATCAAGAAGGGTTCGATAAACGCATTGATCGGACCAAACGGCGCGGGTAAGACAACCGTGTTCAACTTGGTGAGCGGCTTTTACGTTCCGTCCGAAGGCGACATTGTTTTTGACGGAACAAGAATAAACGGCATGAGGCCGCACGTCATCGCTGACTTGCAGATTGGCCGAACCTTTCAGAACATTCGCTTGTGGAGCGACATGACTGTTCTTGACAACATTTGCATCGCGCAACATTCGCGGCTTGGCTTTGGCTTGAAGGACGTTTTTCTTAGGACAAAAAAGTACAAGGAGCGCGAGGCGCAAATTCATAAAGTGGCGTGGGAGCTTTTGGAAAAGTTCAGCCTTGCGGACAAGGCTTTGGACTTTCCAAAAAACCTTCCGTACGGAATTCAGCGCCGCGTTGAAATCGCCCGCGCGCTCAGTTTGAATCCAAAGCTTTTGATGTTGGACGAACCGGCCGCAGGACTTTCCACTTCCGACCTTGACGGATTGATTTCTTACATTAAATGGATTCACGACACGTTTGGAATAACGATTTGGATGATCGAGCACCAAATGCAAGTTGTAAACACCTTGGCGGATAATGTTAAGGTAATCAATTTTGGAAAAGAGCTTGCGGAAGGAACGCCCGAGCAGATTCAAAAAAATCCGGCCGTCATAGAGGCTTATCTTGGAAACGCGGACATCAGCATTAAGGACGCTTATTCAGGTTTGCCTTCAAAGAGGGCAAAGGAGGTTTGATTATGTTGCTTGAAGTTAAGAATTTAAAGGTTGGATACGGAAACATAGAAGCCTTGCACGGCATAAGCTTTAATGTTGACAAGGGAGAGATTGTCACGTTAATCGGAGCGAACGGCGCGGGAAAGACTTCGACTTTGCTAACGTTGTCGCGCTTGCCAAAGCCTGAGGCTCCGACCGTTCTTGAAGGAGACATTCTTTATGACGGACTCAGCATTCTCAAAACAGAACCGCAGGACTTGATTAAGAGAAAGATGATGTGCCTTGTGCCTGAAGGCCGACATATTTTTGGAAACCTCACGGTGGAAGAAAACCTTCAAATGGCTTGCTATGGCCGTAAGAACGAAGACCACCATGAAATGCGCACGATGGAATTGTACGAGCTGCTTTACGATTTGTTCCCGCGCCTTTACGAGCGCCGCAAGCAACGAAGCGAACTTTTGTCGGGCGGCGAGCAGCAAATGCTTGCGGTGGGCCGGGCGCTTATGACTGATTGCGACTTTATCATGTTGGATGAACCCAGCATGGGACTCGCGCCAAAATTGATGTTCGAGATGTTCCGCGCCCTTAAGCGTTTGAACATTCAAAAAAAGATGACGCTTCTTTTGGTCGAACAAAACGCCAAGGTCGCGCTTGACTTTGCCGACCGCGGATATGTTTTGCAAACCGGTGAAATAATCGCGAGCGGAAAAAGCGAAGAGTTGGCCGCAAACCCAGAAGTGCAAAAGGCTTATCTTGGCGGGAATTAATGGATGCGGCGAAGATTGTCCTTGCAAGCGAAGATTCTCTGCAGATTCAGTTCGAGCAAAAAATTTGCCCGGAAGTGAACAGGCGAATATCCGCTTTTGTCGAAGAGTTCTCCTCTTTGACCAAGGACATGCCGGAAATCTTTGAAATTGTTCCGACTTATTGCGCCGCGAGCGTTTATTTTGACCAAAAAAAATGCAAGCCATCCTTGCTAAAAAAAATCGCGCTTGAAGCCCTTGAAAAAACTTGCGGCGCAGAAGCGGGCGGCGTTGCTTGCGGAAAGACAATAGCGATTCCCGTTTGCTACGAAGGCAAGGAATTCGCGCCTGACCTTGAGCGCGTTTGCGCCAACGCAAGGCTTTCGGAAGAGGAAGCGGTTAAGATTCACTCTTCCACAGACTACTTGATTTACATGATGGGATTTTTGCCGGGCTTTCCGTATTTAGGCGGAATGGACGAGCGGCTAGAAACTCCCAGGCTTGAAACGCCGCGGACAAAAATCCCCGCGGGAAGCGTGGCCATCGGCGGAAAGCAAACAGGCCTTTATCCGTCTGAATCGCCCGGCGGCTGGAACATCATAGGAAGAACGCCGCTCAAAGTTTTTGACCTTGAGCGCGATCCGATTTTTTTATACAAGGCTGGAGACAAAATCCGCTTTGAACCCATCAGCAAAAGCGACTTTGAGCGTTTTGACGAAAAGAAATGGCTTGAAGAAATGGGCTTGGGAGGAGGCGCCGCCAAAAGCGCGTTAAAAGAAAAATACGAGTGCGGCGGCGGAATCGAAATTCTTGAAGCGGGCTTGATGACCACGATTCAAGACGGCGGCGTTGTTGGATTCCAAAAATACGGAATCTCGCAAAGCGGCGTAATGGACAAAACGAGCTTTGATTTGGCCAACGCGCTTTGCGGGAACGAAGAGAACGCTGCCTGCCTTGAAACGACATTGCTTGGCCCAAAAATTCGTTTTACGAGCGATTGCGCTTTTGCGATTTGCGGCGCGGCCTTTGAGGGAGCGGCTTTGGACGGCGTCCATGTGGAGATGAACAAAAGAATTTTCGCAAAGGCAGGCGCCGTCCTTGAATGTGGCTCTGTCTCAAAAGGCCTACGTTCGTATATCGCTTTTGGAGGCGGCGTTCTTGCGCATAAAGTTTTTGGAAGCGCCTCCACAAACATAAAGAGCAAGATTGGCGGCTACGGAGGAAGTCCGCTTGCCGCAGGAGATGCGCTTGCCTTGGGCTGCGGGAATGCCGCGGCGACTCCCCGCTTTGTTGGCGCGCTTGGCGAAAGCGGCGCTTTTGGAATGAGCCGCGCTTGCGAAGAGCCGCTGGTGTTGGAATGCGTAAAGTCGTCGCAGTCGGATTTTTTTGGCGCGGATGGCTTGGAAAAATTTTCAGCCGCCGTCTACACGGTCAGCGCGCAAAGCGACAGGATGGGAATCCGCTTTGACGGACCAAGCCTTGATTGCGGAAAGACCGACATAATTTCCGACGCGATTCCTTTTGGCGCCGTGCAAATAACGTCGGCAGGACTTCCGCTTGTGATGGCGGCGGACAGGCAGACGACCGGCGGCTACGCCAAAATCGCCTGCGTTAAAAAAGCGTCGATGTACAAGTTGGCGCAGGCGCTTCCTGGAACAAAAGTAAAATTCAAAATAGACCGGCGCTCTAATTTTTAACGAAGGCGCAAGGAGGCATAATGCAAAACATAAATCCATACAAAAACTCAAGTCCGCTGGAAGTTCGCCGTCTTATACGCGAAGGAAAAATTACGAGTCAAACATCCGGCATGTGCGACGGCTGGGCGCAGGCCAACCTTTGCATTTTGCCCAAAAAATACGCCTACGACTTTTTGCTTTTTTGCCAGCGCAATCCGCAGTCTTGCCCGCTCTTGGAAGTTGGCGACGAAGGAAACAGATTCCTTAACTCTTCCGCCGCTGACTGCGACATTGCGAAGGACGTTCCCAAATACAGAATTTGGGAAAACGGAAAGCTTGTCAAGGAATGCGAGGACGCCAGCCTTTATTGGCGCGACGACCTTGTGTCTTTTGTGATAGGCTGCAGCTTTTCGTTTGAGGCGCCGCTTATGGCCGCCGGAATAGATGTCAGGAACATTTCTGAAAACCACAATGTTCCGATGTATCTTACGAACATCGATACAAAACCCGCTGGAATTTTCAGCGGAAAAATGGTCGTGTCGATGAGGCCAATTCGGCATGAGCAAATTGTAAAAGCGGTTACGGTGACGGCCAAAGTGCCGAAAGTCCACGGCGCTCCAATCCATATAGGTTCGCCCGAAGTGATTGGAATAAAGGACATAAGCAAGCCGGATTTTGGCGAGCCAAGCGCTATTAGAGAAGGCGAGGTTCCGGTTTTTTGGTGTTGTGGGGTTACTCCTCAAAGCGTGGTGATGAATTCAAAGCCCGATTTTTGCATCACGCACGCGCCTGGCCACATGTTGATAACAGACATTCCAGAAGCGCAATTGCAAAATTAAATAGAACGGAGGCAAAAAATGAAGAATGTTGCGTATTACAACGGAAAGATGGGTTTGCAGGAAGAGATGACAATTCCCTTCTTGGACAGGGCCATGTTTTTTGGAGACGGCGTTTACGACGCCACTTACTGCGCCAATCGAAAAATTTTTGAGACGGATTGGCACGTCGAGCGTTTTTACAACAGCCTCAAGGCCGTTAAGATTCCGTTCAAGCTGACAAAAGAAGAGCTTGTCGCCGAATTGCAAAAGTGCATAGACGCGATGGACTCTGACGGCGTTTGCTTTGTTTACTGGGAAGTCACAAGAGGAACGGCGGCGCGAAACCACCTTTTTCCGAATGTCGAGCCGAACCTTTTGATTAACATCACCGAATCAAAATTGACTGACTTGCGAAATCCCTGCAAGTTAATTACGGAAGAAGACACGCGCTTTTTTCACTGCAACATAAAAACATTGAACTTGCTGCCTAGCGTTATGGGAAGCCAAAAAGCGTTTGAGGCTGGCGCCAAGGAAGTGATTTTCCATCGCGGATCGCGCGTTACAGAATGCGCGCACACAAACGTCAACATAATCAAGGACGGAGTTTTTATCACGCCGCCCTTGGACGAATTGATTCTTCCGGGCGTCACACGCCGCCACTTTATTTCTCTTTGCCAAAAGCTTGGCGTTCCTTACGAAGAAAGAGTTTTTACATTGGACGAGCTTTTCGCCGCGGACGAAATTTTCATCACTTCGGCAGGAACGCTGGGATTGGCGGCTTATGAAATCGACGGAAAGAAAGTCGGAGGAAAGGCGCCCGAACTTTTGAAGAAATTGCAGAAGGCGGCCGTCGAGGATTTTGAAAAAGAGACGGGATACAAGGCCGACATAATTTAATTATGGAATCGATAGAAGACATAGTTTTGCGGCATTCGGGCAGAGGAATGGACATTCTGCGCGGCTACAAAACCGACAGTTACGCAAAGAAGGCCGCCCAGACAATTCTCAACTGGGAAAAGGGAACTGTGTTCCTGGCCACAGGATTTTATGTGGCGGGCTTTGCGGAAACTGACGGGCCGGTGGGAACTTTGTTTCTTGCCAAGGCTTTGCAAAAGCTAGGCTTTAAGCCGATGATTCTTACCGACGATTTTTGCAAGGGCTTTTTTGAATCGGAGGGAATCGATGTTTTGTACATGCCGATGAACGCCGATGTAAGCTGGTGCATGGAGTTGCTTGGAAAATACACGCCGGTAGGTTTGATAAGCGTTGAGCGATGCGGAGAGAACGCCGCCCGCGAATACGCCAACATGCGCGGCGTGAGCATAAGCGACAAGACAGCCAGCGTTGATTTGTTTTTTCGCATCGCTTTTGGAATCGTTCCAACAATCGGCGTTGGCGACGGCGGAAACGAAATCGGCATGGGAAACGTCGCCTCAATCATTGAGGAAAAACTTTCGCTAAAGCCTTGCGTCATCACGGTGGACGAGCTTGTGATCGCGACGGTTTCAAACTGGGGCGCGTACGCAATCATCGCCTACCTTGAAAAGTTGAGCGGCGTGAAAGTCTTTATGAATTTTGAAGAAGCGAAAGCGTTTATTAAAAAGACTGTTGAAATGGGAAGCGTTGACGGCGTTTTGAAAAAGCAAAACCTCAGCGTGGACGGATTCAACATGGACACAGAAAAAGAAATTATTGATTCGCTAGGAACGGCTATATGAAAATTGATTTGAATTGCGACTTGGGAGAAAGTTTTGGAAATTACAAAATCGGAATGGACGAGGAAGTGATTAAATTCATCAGTTCCGCCAACATCGCGTGCGGCTTCCACGCTTCCGACCCGTTAGTGATGGAAAAAACAGTCGCGCTCGCAAAAGAAAACGGAGTGAAAATCGGCGCGCATCCGGGCTTTCCTGATTTGGCAGGCTTTGGCCGCAGGAATATGAATGTTTCGCCAAAAGAATTGAAGGCGATGGTTGTCTATCAAATTGGAGCCTTAAACGCTTTTTGCAAAGCCAATGAAATTAAGATGAACCATGTAAAGCCGCACGGCGCCATGTACAATATGGCGGCAAAAGACGAGCGTCTTGCCTTTGCCATCGCAGAAGCTGTGGCGCAAGTTGACGAAAGTCTTGTTCTTATTGGCCTAAGCGGAAGCGCGCTTTTAACTGCCGCAAAAGAAGTTGGCATAAAATGCGCCAGCGAAGTTTTTGCCGACCGCGCTTACGAAGACGACGGCTCCCTTGTGCCCCGTACAAAAATCGGCGCCGTGATTACAAACGCAGAAGAGGCTTCTGACCGCGCCGTTCAAATGATAAAATTTGGAATGGTCAAGTCAATATCGGGAAAAGAAATTCCCATAAGCGCGGACACGATTTGCATTCACGGCGACACGCCGCAAGCCTTGCATCTCGCAAGGATAATGCGCGCTAAGTTTGCCCGCGAACAGATAGAAGTGCAAGCGTTGTAAAGCGCTAAAACCGGAGGCGACAATTGCTGGTGACTGACAAGAGATGCTGGACAGAAATAAACCTTTGCGCGATTTTGAACAATTATCGGATTTACAAAAATTGTCTTCCGGCAAATACAAAAGTCATGGCAGTTGTAAAAGCCGACGCATACGGACACGGCGATGTTGACGTCGCCTCCGTCTTGCAAGAAGCCGGCGTAAAAGATTTTGCGGTGGCCACGATTGACGAAGCGATAAAACTTAGGCTTGCCGGAATCAAGGGGCAAGTCTTTGTCTTGGGCTACACTCCGATTTTGCGCGCGGAGGAATTGGCGGAGTATGACATCACTCAAGCGGTTGTTGACGAAAGGCACGCGCAAAAATTAAGCGCGGCGGACAAAAACATAAAGGCAGTCTTTGCGCTTGACACCGGCATGAATCGCATAGGACTTGACGCCGACAATCCTGATTATTGCGAAAAAGTGATTCGCGATTATTGCGGAAAGCTTTGCGTTCAAGGAATTTTCACGCATCTATGCGTGGCGGATTGCGACGATGAAGAATCAGTTGATTTTACTAACAAGCAAATTTCAAAGTTTGAAGAAGTGGCCAAGCGCATTGAGGATTTAAAACTGCCTTACGTTCACTGCCTAAATTCCGCCGGCGGCTTGTGGAACAAATCTTCAAAATCTGTGTTCGCGCGCTTGGGCATAATTCTTTACGGATTGAAGCCCAGCTATTTAAATCAATTGCCCGCGGGCATTGTTTCCGCATTAAGCTGGAATAGCGTTGTTTCCATGGTAAAGAGCGTTCACGCCGGCGAGTCGATAAGCTACGGAAGGACCTTTAAGGCCGAGCGGGACATGAAGGTTGCCACTGTGTGCGCGGGTTACGCGGACGGCTACAACCGCCTTCTTTCAAATAAGTTTTATACGCTCGTCAATGGAAAAAAAGCGCCTGTCCTTGGGCGGGTTTGCATGGACCAATTTATGGTTGACGTGACGCATATCGACGGCGTTGAAATGGGAACGAAAGTCACGCTGATCGGACAAGACGGCGACGAATGCATAACGGCGGACGACATGGCGGCGGCGATTGGAACAATAGGCTACGAAATTGTTTGCGGAATTTCAAAAAGGGTAGAGCGAAAATATATAAAAAAAGAAAACCCCAACCAATAAAATTTTCCGCGCGCGTTCCGAATTTTGTTGTATAATAAAAAAATGGACTCGATTCAAAAAACGCTGCGGCAAATGGCCGACCCCAAAACCGCCGCCTTTACAAGCCGAATAATTCCCAACGTTGACCCTAAAACTATTTTGGGCATAAAAACGCCGGAACTGCGCGCTTTGGCCAAAGAACTTTTGGCAGGCCAAAAAGGCGCCGCAAATGCAAGCAAGGCCAAAAAGGCCGCCGCGCTCGCTCCCGCTGCCCAAAAATTTCTCTCCGACCTTCCGCACAAATACTTTGAAGAAAACCAGCTGCACGGCTTTGTCGTTAGCGGCATAAAGGACTTTGACCTGTGCGTCGCCGAGCTGGAGCGCTTTTTGCCCTGCATCGACAACTGGGCCACTTGCGACCAAAGTTCTCCCATATGTTTTAAGAAAAACCGCGCGGCGCTTTTGCCGCTAATAAAAAAATGGATAAAGAGCAAGCGCGTTTACACCGTCCGCTTTGCGATTGGAATGTTGATGAGGCATTTTTTAGACGAGGACTTCGCGCCTGAATATTTAGAGATGGTCGCCGCCGTCAAGTCCGACGAGTATTACATCAAGATGGAAGTGGCGTGGTATTTTGCCGAGGCTTTGGCCAAGCAGTGGGACGCGGCGCTTCCATACATAAAGGCAAAGCGCTTGGAGGCGTGGACTCACAACAAGGCAATACAAAAAGCGCGCGAAAGCTTTAAGATTAGTGACGAAAGGAAGAAATTGCTTGCGGGGCTGAAAGTCGCGGGGGCCGCCAACCAGTCTTAGGCTTGCGACCAATCGCCGCGCTACACCAGCGCCTTGTTCATCCAGCGCTTGCTCTTCCAGCGCAGCATCATTACAAGGCCGCGGGTTGTTTCGTCCGTTCCGATGCCAAGCCAAAAGCCGGCGACGCCAAGGCCAAGCTTAAGGCCCAGCAAGTAGCTGCCGCCAACCATGATGACCCAGTTAGAGAACATTCCGTAAAGGACCGGGAACTTGATGTCGCCGGCGCCTTTTAGCGCTCCGATGTAAATCAAATTTTTTGAGCGTCCAAATTCCAAGTAAATCGAAAGCAAGAGCAAGGTCTTTACAAGCGAGACGACTTCTTCCTGCCGCGTGAAAAAGCCGATGATTGGCGAGCGGAATAAGTTTATCAGCAAAATCATCGAAACCGAGCAAGCGGTGGCGACGGCGCCGTACTTGTAGACCTTTTTGTAAATCTCTTCCTCTTGGCCCGCGCCTACGCTCCAGCCTGTCTTTATTTGCACGGCGCTTCCGATTCCAATCGCCATCACAAATACAAAGCGGCAAATCGTGGCCGTGTAAACTTGCGACGACATCGCGAAAGTTCCCAAAGTGGAAATCATCGCCATGATGACGATTTGCGAGACATTGTAAGAAAGGCTTTCGCTGGCCGTTGGAACTCCGACAGAAAGGATAAGCTTGTAAAAGCGTCCGGGAATTTTGCAGCGGCAAAAAAGGTCAAAAGAAATGTCTTTCTTTTTTGCGATGATTATTTGCAAAATCACGCACGAGGCGATCATCGAAATCACCGACGACCACGCGACGCCTTTTACTCCAAAAATCGGAAGGCCAAAAAGTCCGTAAAGGCTTATCGCGTTTCCTACGACGTTGATCAAGTTGGAGGCCAAAGTCACGACCATCGCTTCCTTTGTGTAGCCGTAGGAACGCAATATCGCAGACTGCAAAAGTCCGAATGCGATGAAGAAAGAGCCCGCTCCGCCAAAAATCAAAAAGTAGTCGTTTGCAAACTGGCGCACTTCAGCTTCCAAAGTGTAGCGGCCAAGAAGGGGCTTTATTCCAAAGATTACGGCAAGCGTCATCACGGCGGCGGCGGCCGTCACCATAATCGCGCTGGACTTTGCGATTGCGTTAAGGTCGTTGCGGCTTTTTTGCGCGCCTAAAAATTGCGAAAGCACGATGGACGTTCCAATCGCGATTACGTTAAAAAGAATGTTTATGAAAAAAACATACTGGGTCATCATTCCGACGGCGGCCACCGCCTTTTCGGAATAAAAGCTTAGCATTACGGTGTCGATTGAAGCGACAAGAATTCTAAAGAATTGCTCGACAATAAGAGGAAAGCTAAGCTTTGTCATTGGGAGCGCTCCGCGTCCCGCCTTTGTTTGGTTCATAAAATAGGAGTATGTTAAAACGCTCTTAAAATGTCAATCGGGGAGGCCCGGGCGTTCTGGTCTGGAACTATTCGCGTTTGATAATTGTATTTATCAAGCGCGAAAAGGAACGAGTCAAGGCCTTGAGCGGAGCGTGCCTTGACCGTTCCTACTCCAAGCGTTTTTCAAATTCTTCGATGGGAAGCGGTTTGTCAAAGAAGTAGCCTTGGGCCAAGAAGCAGTTGTTTTCTTTGAGCATTTTGACGTGCTCGATTGTCTCAACGCCCTCAACGATTGTGTCAAGGCCAATGTCTTGCGCCAAAGAAATGATGTGCTTAAGCATTACGTATTGGCGATGGTCGTTTTCGTTTTTGGGCAAAAAACATTTGTCGATTTTAAGAACGTCCCAGGGAAGCTCGCGAATTAAGTTCATCGACGAGTATCCCATTCCAAAGTCGTCAACGCTGGTAGAAATCATCTGGGCGTGGAGTCCGTCGATTACTTTGCGCAATTCGGCAAAACCTACGTCGGTCGTTGTCTCGGTCAATTCGATTTCTATGTATTCGTGCGGAACGTTATGGTTGTCGATTGTTTGTATGATGCGCTCCACCAATTTTTCGTCGCGCAAATGGGCGCGCGAAAGGTTTACGCTGACCTTAAACAGACGGCGGCCTTGGTCCAGCCAATGGCGCATATTGGCGCAAACATGGTCAAGCATGTAAAAGTCAAGCTCGCAAATCGCGCCGTCTTTTTCCAATGTCGGAATGAACTGGTCGGGGAAGATGAACGAGTCGCCGTGCTTCCAGCGGACAAGCGCTTCCGCTCCAGCCAAGCGGTAGTTTCTAAGCGAAACTTTTGGCTGGTAGTAAACGAGGAATTCTTCATTTTTAAGAGCCTCAGGAAAAAGGCCTAAAACATCAACTTCCAAGTTCTTCCACCTCAACTTCAAGCTGCGGAATCTTTATCAAGAATTCCATCTCTGTGTCTGAAGTTATTTCAAAGTTAATCGAACCGAACATTTGCTGGACAATTCGCGCGAGGGTTCTGTAGCCCATGCCTTTTACGCTTGTTTCTTCCAAATAGGATTGGTCGCCCGTTTCTATGAACATTTGCAAGGCTTCAAGTTCGTTTTCTTCTAAGCCGTAAGTTGTGTCAGTGAACTTAAAAATCAGCATTGTCGAGTACGAAGACTTTTGGGCAGAAAGTTCAAGCCTTGCCTTGCCGGCTTCCAACTGCCTTGCGCTGCTTTTGTACAAAAGGTAAACGATTTGCGAAATGCGGTCGTTGTCGCCAAACAAGTACAGGGGAACGGATTCGTCAATGTCAAACGAGAAGTTGGGGGACTTTTGGCCCATTGTTTTTTGGGCTTGCTCTATGTAATGGGGAACCAAGCGATGGACGCTGTACTCAGTTTCCACCAAGTGAGTGGAGCCGATTTTGTCTTGAATGTTTTGCACGGAATCGCTTACGGCAGTGTAAACGTCCGTTCCTGTTTCCAAAATTTGTTCGACTTGTTTTTTAATCAGTTCAAGGTCGTTGGACTCAAGCGCTTCGCTCATAACCTCGACCCATTCCTGCATTGACTGCTTCATCTTGAGGGCGGTTTCTGTCACCGCTGCCGAAGCTGCCAGCGCGCTTTGTTGCATGGCGTGCGAGTTGTTGAGGGACAGGTTGCTGGAATAAGCCATTTGAGAGAGCGCCTGAGAAATCGCCGACAAAAATTTTGAGCCGTGGACGACTTGCGCTTCGGTGATGTCTTGGCCGCCCTCGGAACCCGCTCCGCAGATAAAAAGGCCGATCAAATCGCCTTCAAGCAAAAGGGGGCTTGCCGCGTCGCAGGAGCCCGATTCGTTTTTTAGCGTTATCGTTTTTCCGGAGCGGAGAATTTGAACAATCTCTTTTTTAAGGATAGGCTCGTTGGCGTCTTCGTTGTAGACTAGGATTTTGCTTATAAAGTCCGAAAAATCGTTTCCTTCGGTGACAGGGTTTGCCGAGGTGTCGGTTACAAGGGCGTTTAGGCCCGTAAAACGGCTAAAGCCTTCTTGTATTATTTGGAGAGAATCTGGATCCAATAAGTCGGTAATTGTAAATTTAAGCAAAATAAACTTCCTAACAAAATATTTTAGCGCGCTTTTTGCATAAAAGCAATAAAAAAAGCGGGCCCGGAATTGGGTCCGCCTTCTTAGCCTTGAGCGTTTTTTACGCCTGCGGCTTGTTCCATGTAAAGCGGAAGCCTACGCTTTTGAACTGGCCCGAAGCGTAGTTTAGCTCCTTGTTGGTGCATTTTCCGGCGCGGGCGGCGTCAAAGAAGCTTCCGCCGCGGTAGTAGCGGCTTCCGTCCGCTCGCTCGCTCCAAACCCATTCAAAAACGTTGCCGGACATGTCGTAGATGCCAAAGCCGTTGGGCTTGAGCGTGGCCACTTGGTGCGAATGGTTGCCGCTGTTGCAGTCAGTCCAAGCCACGCTGTCCAAGTCGTTGCTGCCGGAATAGGTGAACTTTTCGCCGCCGCGGATGGCAACGTCCCATTCGTCCATTGTGGGAATTCGGTAGCCGTCGGCGCTAAGGTCAAGCTCCACCTTGTCCTGGATTTTTGTTCCCTGGTGGGGAACGTAGCCCCAATCGTCGGTGTTAGCGCTGCCGTTCACCTTGTAGCAAGGAGCTTTTCCAAGCAAGGCGCTAAGCTTGTTGCAAAAAACGATCGCGTCGTAGTAGCTAACCATTTCTACCGGGAATTTGTCGCCTTTGTTGGCCGAAGGATTCTGGCCCATAACCGCTTGGTAAACGTCCTGGGTTATTTCTGTCTTTGTGATGCAAAAGTTGTTGTCGGGAATCTGAACGACATCGATTGAAACGCCGTTCCCCAAAGAGATTTTTTCGCCGCCGCAAGAAAAAAGCGCGAGCGAAAGACCAACCGCAAAAATCGCCTTGACAACATTGACCATAACTTTCATAAAAGACCTCCTTTTTGTCTTTCGATAGGTCGAATTTAGCGCGAAATTGGATTTTTGCAAGCGACGATATTGGCTTTAAATAGGTCGATATTGATATTTTGGTCAAAAAAACTAGCAAAATATGCAAAAATAGTGTAAAATATTGATATGAACGAGTACAAACACGAGAATATCCTTCACAAAAGGCACTTTGACCTTCAATTTTCGATCCGCTTTGAGGTCGTTGACGACGTGAATTTTTATTCGCCCTTCCACTGGCACAACCACATCGAGGCGCTTTACGTTCTTGACGGAAAGATTGACTTTAAGGTGGAGCAGCGGAAATACCTTTTGGAAGGCGGCGACATGATAATCGTCAATTCCGAAAAAATCCATTCCTCAAAGTTGAACGGCCGGGCAAAGTACATTTTGTTGCAAGTTCCGCTAAGCGCCTTTGAAGGAATCTACGAGGATATGGAAAGCGTCGCGTTTAAAGAAGCGCTTTCCTCCGACGACGGCAAAAAGCTTTTTCCCTACCTTGAGCGAATGCTTGAATGCGTCGACTCAAAGGAGCCGGAGCAGCGGATAAAATTCGTTTCGCTTTTGTACGAGTTCTTTTACGTCATTCTTAGCGATTTTCAGGCGGAACGGAAGAGGGCCCCCGTCGGCTATTACGGCATCAACCGAATATCGCCGGTCATGGCTTATGTGGAAAAAGAGTTCCGTCAAAAAATCAGCCTAAGCGATGCCGCCGAAATCATAAACGTCTCTCCCGAGCACCTTTGCAGGCTGTTTAAAAAGTACACCGACATGACCTTTAACGAGTATCTTATGTCGTTGAGGATTTCGGCCTTTTACCAGGCGCTTATGAATACAAACCAAAAGATTTCCGCGCTTTTGGAGGAATGCGGCATCGCAAACTACAAGGTCTTTATCCGCGAGTTCAAAAAGACTTTTGGAGCGACGCCCGAGGCGATCCGCAATGAGCGCCGTGCGTGACAAAGATTGCAGGCAAGGCCTTAAAGCGGCTCGAATGTCTTAAAGCCGCCAGGCACGATTTGCGCGTCAAGAACGCTGTCTTGGTAAATCTCGCCGTCAATCTCTATGGCGGCCGCGTTGAGGACCGTGATTTTGGCCTTGTCGCAGACGACGTGCTCGGCCCAAGGCTTTCCGATGTGCTGGCCGGCCACAAAGGCTGGCATCGCCATAAGGACCGGGCCTTTAGGCGGCTTTACGATCATCAAGTCCATTTTGCCGTCGTCGTTTTTAGCCGGCGGGCAAAGCTTGATTCCGCCGCCGAATTGCGTTCCGTTGCAAAAGGCCGCCATCACGCACTTGTATTCTTGCGTAAAGCCGTCGCGCTCAATCTGGACGGTGTAGGGCTTGTAGTTCAAAAGCAATTTTGAAAGCGAAAAGATATATGTGTTTTTGTTCTCTTCGGTAAGCTTCAGCACTTCAACGTCAAGGCCGGTTCCGCAAACGTTAAGGCAGCGGCGGTCTCCGACTTGGATGTAGTCGCGGTCCACAGGCTTTCCGTGGACAATCGCTTGCATGGCCTCTTTGGGGTCAAAGGAAATTTTGGCTCCGACCGCGTAGTCGTTTCCGCGGCCGGCCGGAACAAGGCCCAGGCGGGCGGCGCTAAAGTCCATGCCGTTTAAAACTTCGTGGAAGGTGCCGTCGCCGCCGATTGCGATTACGGTGTTGTTTTGGGCTTGCAGAGCCTTGGCTTCTTGGCAGGCCTTTTGGGCCAGAGCGCGGCCGGAGCCGTGGCCGTCTATGATTTCTGTTTTAAAGGGAAGATTGTTTTGCGTCAGGAATTTTTCCGCGGTCTCAAGGCACTTTTTACCGGCGCCCTTTCCGCTCAACAAGTTTGCGATAATGTAGTACATCTTTTTATAGTAACAAATTGCGCTTGCTTTTTCTAGCGCAAAATTGCCGCAAGCGCCAAGGCCTGCGCATGCAAAAATTTATCTTGCTTTATGTTCCTTTCCATAATATAATGATAAGGATATAAGTCAGGCTTGAATTATGTTAAAAAACAACAGATTCTCTAAACAAATTGTCATGCTTGTCTCAGCTTTTTTGGTCGCTGTTATCGGGGTTTTGGCCGTTTTGTTGATAAGCCAGTCAAAGAACCTTTTGCAAAAGCACATGCGCGAAAGAATGTTGGACATAGCGAAAAGCGCGGCGGCCCTTCTTGACGGCGACGATTTGGAAAAGCTTCAAAAAGAGGACAAAGAAACTGAGCCCTACCAAAAGGCTTTGGGCATCCTTCGCTCCTTTCAAGAGCAGGTGGAGCTGCGATACATCTACGGAATCCGCGACATGGGCGGAAAAAAATTCACCTTTACTATTGACCCCACTGTGGAAGACCCGGGCGAGTTTGGCGAGCCTGTGATGTACACCGACGCGCTGTACCAAGCCAGCCTTGGAATTCCATCGGTGGACGAAAAACCATATGAAGACGATTGGGGCCGCTTTTACAGCGCCTACAGCCCCGTCCTGAATTCCGCCGGAAAAGTCGCGGGAATCGTGGCGGTTGACATAGACGCCAATTGGTACGAGGACCAGCTGCGGGGGAACGTTTACACGACCGCTGTTGTTTGCGTGATTTCGCTTTTGGCCGGAGCGGCGATTGTTCTTTTTGTAGTCGCAAAAATCAGAAAGCGCTTTTTTTCCATCAGCGAAGAAATGAGCCGCCTTGGCGAGGACGTTGAATCCCTTGCGGGTGAATTGCGGCTTGCGTCCGGAGCGGGCCGTTACAGCGAGCGCATGCTGGATTTTAAGCCAAAGTATAACGATGAGTTTGAGCTTTTGGAAAGCAAGCTTCATTTTATACGCGACGAGTTGAAGCAGTACATCAACGACGCGCGCGAGATGGCTTACACCGACACTCTTACGGGTCTTGGAAACAGGAACGCCTACTTTGAGGAAATCAACCGCATTGACGCGCAAATCGTAAGCGGAAGGGCTAATTTTTCTGTGGCCGTTTTTGACATCAACGGACTAAAAAGCGCCAACGACAATTTGGGGCATGAGTTTGGCGACCTTTTGATTAAGACGATAGCCGGAATTTTAAAGGGATGTGTCGTCGAAGGAAAGCTTTACAGAATCGGCGGCGACGAGTTTGTCGCCATTGCCCAAAATTCCGGAAAAGATTTTTTTGAAAAAACTTTTGCCTTGATAGACCGCGCTCTTGCTGACAGGGGCGGCCTTTTGCGAAATGGCGAAAAGCAGGCGCCTTTGGCTGTTTCCAAGGGAGCGGCGGTTTATGAAAAAGGCGCGGACAAGCAGTTTAACGCCGTCTTCCACAAGGCCGACTGCTTGATGTACGACGACAAGGCCGCTTGGCATTCCAGGAATGAAAATGTTTAAAAGAAATAAGGCGCCGCGCGCGGCGATTTGTTTTTGCGCGCTTTTTGTTTTTGGCGCGGCCTTGTTTGCCGCCGACACACAGTTTGTTTACTCCGGAAGCCAAAATTATTCTTTGGTGGAACGGACGGACTTGCGCCGCTACGACAACGGAAAATACGTTGGCCTTATGAGCCGCGAGGCGCGCTCCTTTATTGTCTGCGAGGACGGCGTTTACGACGGCGATTTTTTTGTCCACCAGGACACAGTTCACAATCAAAAAATCGTAGTGAACGGAATTCACGACAGCATTCGCTCTGTCTTTAAAATTGGAAAAGACGGAACGCTTACGATGATAGAGGACAACGGCTATCCCAGCTTTAGAAGCTTTCCGACCTTTCCGCAAAAGAAAATCCAGCAAGGCCAGTCATGGCAAGCCCGCGCCGTCCGCGCGATGGATCCGCTTAGCAAAGGGAAGACGACCCGCGTTCCGATTTACGTTGAGTACACTTACTTGCGCGACGAAGTTTTTGGCGGACAGGAAGTTTACGTTTTAAGCGCGCGTTGGGCCACCCGCTACGGCTATTCGGAAGTCGACCCCAACGGCGACCCGGACTTATTGCGCGCCAACGGTTCCAACAACGCCACGATGTACATCCGCAAAGCCGACTGCGCCGCGCTTGTCATTCGGGACAGCGTAGACGAGCTGTACGAATTTTCCGACGGAAGCAAAGTTGCGTTTAAGGGAACGATTAGTTTGTTCACCGAGTATCCGCCCGCAATCGACAGGACAAAACTTTTGCCCGCAATAAACCGTGTTGTGGGAACGTCGGGCGGCGCCGGAGAGTCTTCCGTAAAAATCAAGGAGACCGCTGGCGGCATAATGCTCACTTTGGAAAACCTTCACTTTAAGCCCGACAGCGCCCAGTTATTGCCTGGCGAGGCCGCGCTCTTGGACAAAATCGCCGCGATCCTAAAAGAGACCGGCCAAAACAAACTGCTTGTAAACGGCCACACCGCCAGCGTCGGAAACCCCAGCGGCGAGATGGCGCTATCAATCGAGCGCGCAAAAGAAGTAGCCGCCCAGCTTTGCAAGCGCGGAATCGACGCCGACAAATTCATTTGCCGTGGAAGCGGAAGCAAATACCCCGTCGCCGACAATTCCACCAAGGAAGGCATGGCCCAAAACCGCCGCGTCGAGATTACGATATTGGAGTAGGAATTTTTCGGAAAGTGATACAACCAAAGGGAAAAAGACTTAGGTGGAGAATCGATGGAATACAGTGAAGTTCAAAGGATAGCAAGGAATACGATCGAATATATAAAAGGTGAAATACACTCCGGAATGGCATTGACAGAAGCGCGACGCCTTTGTGAAGAGAAAATGTATGAGCTTGGAGCGGATTCCTTCTGGTACTATGATATCGGAGCTTTTGTTTTCTCGGGGGATGAGACTACGGTTTCCGTTTCCGGAAGAGAATATATTACTTCGGACAGGATCATTGCGGCAGATGATATTCTTACCATAGATCTGAGTCCGCAGTCAGGTGATACCTGGGGGGATTACGCAAGAACCATCATTATCCAGAACGGAAAAGCTGTTCAGTCAGATGACGAGATCATGAATCCTGAGTGGCGTGCCGGTGTTGAAATGGAAAAGAAGCTTCATAAAAGGATGAGGTCGATCGTAAACCCGGAGATGACATTTGAAGAACTATACGTTCAGATGAATGAGTTCATTCTTGAAGAAGGGTTTATCAATCTGGATTTTTTGGGAAATCTCGGACACTCCATAGTTCGTAGGAGAGAAGACAGAGTGTATATCGAGAAGGGAAACCATGCGAAGCTCAGTGATGTCGATTATTTCACCTTTGAACCGCACATCAGCGTACGTGGCTCCCGATACGGATACAAAAGAGAAAATATCTATTTCTTTGACCAGGGAATTCTTAAAGAATTATAGTAGTTTATTTTAGGTTATATACAGCGATATGGCGTCTATGAGTAGAAGTACTTATAGGCGTCTTATTTCATCTTTGCATTATATATTTTGTTTTTGTATAAACACGTTTTAAACTTTCTGCGTACTTTCGGTTTTGTTTTTTATGCGTTGATTAATATAATCTATATCCTTCTTTATCTTGAAACTGTCCAGTAGATATCCCATGACCAGAACAACACCAACATAAATGAATACCATCCAAAAATTGCTCGGGAAGAACCATCCGACAATAAATCCAAAGAGCATTACTATCCCTGATATCAGGAAAAACTTAATAATGTAACTTACTATGATAGAAAGTGAAACATATTCATCGAATATGAAATTGGCAACCGAAATGATAAAAGCCAATCCGAATATTTCAAATACCAATTTCATTTCGGCTGTTATTCCGGACCATATAATTGAAAGTCCGAATACAACCAGTATGATAAGCGACGCCAGAAGGCATGTATCTCTCAAAATCTTTTTCATCATTACCCCCTTTTGAAAACGCTCTTAATATCTTTTAAGTATTTTCTGGAAACAATCAGCATCTCATCATTATCCATTACCGCTTCAAGATGACTGTTTTTAACCTGGCGTATTTCTTTTAGATGATCAGTGTTCATTATGCATGTTCTGGATATTCTTACCATCTCGGTATCCTTAATCAATTCTTCTATTTCAGCCATTGTAGAATTGAACCTGTAAACATCCTTCTTTGTATAAAGAAACATTTTTCTCTCAACGACTTCAAGATAATATACTTCCGAACGATCTATACGTATCTGTTTCTCATCATCAAAAGCACAAAACTGAAAATTCAAATTATTGATTTTTTGAACCAGATTGGATACTTTTTTATCATATTCAGGATATTCAATTATTACTGTAAGAGGTTGGTTTTCAACCTGCCTTGTAATCACCCGCATGTTTCTTTTCCATCAAAATCTTTACTGTTATTACAATAATATCCAAAGCCAATACCAAGAGTCCGCCTGACAGGCTTAAAGGACCCCATATAAAAAATATATCCTTTAATCCTGCTTGAAATATAATCGGAAAGAGAATAAGTATTAATGCCAATATTATACCTAATGCACAATCCGTTCCTATTAATATTTTACTGTTTTTTACCAACAAAACCAGTAAGAAAATTATAATTCCCGTAAGAGAAATAATTGTAAAAACTATATCAAAAATGCTCCAGACATCCTGATTAATCCTTCCGGCTTTTCCGTTCAGACAATCAAGTATCGAATTGCACAAGCTGTCTGTTGAAGAAGCTACATTGAGATTGGTTAATACACATACCGCTTTAATATCTTTATCGGAAAACACTATTCTGGAAGAGTAATTCGGCGTTCCGCCTGAATGTCCGATTTCTCCGTTTGAAAAACATTCCCAACCCGAATAATAATCTTCTTCATGGGTTAATCTACTTTTGGTAATCTCAATTGCCTTTGAAAAAACTTCAGGTACTTCCTTTTTCCCCATCCAGATATTCATCCATACAGACATGTCTTTTGTGTTTGAATAAAAATACCCTGCAGGAATACTTGCTTTTTTTACAGACAAAATGTATTTAAATGAATTTCTGTATCCGAGTCGTGAGCCTTCGATAATTCCATCGTCTTTAGTCATTTCAACATATGTGTTGTTTAATCCCAGAGGACGAAGAATCTCTGTTTCTATGTAATCTTTATAGGTCATTCCTGTTTCTTTTTCAATAATGAGTCCCAAAAGATTATAGTTTACATTCGAATATGCATATTCCTCTCCGGGCTTACTCTTTAATTCTTTACCGGAAATACTCTTTGCCCACTCATCCAAATCCATTTCTTCAGATGCGCTCTTAAAGTCTTTTTCACTATTCGTAAACCCGCTTTTTTGTTCAAGAAGATTTCGAATTGTTATCTCTGCTTTTTCGGAATTTATATATACTTCAAATCCATCTATATAATCCGAAACATAATCATCTTCAGAGATTTTGCCCTCAAGAATTAACTTTTGAATCGCAAGACCGGTGAACGCTTTAGTCATTGATCCTATCTGATATAAACCATCACAATCACCGTAATAAGTCACTTCATCATCGTTTATTGTCACGCAACTGACACTTCCGCATTTTGTCTTTTCTTTGAAATCATCCATAAGCGTGACAATCTCATTTTGAGCTGAGTTTTTATCCATTATAACAAAGATTGAATTCTTTTCAAAAATACCGATTGCAAATCCTGCTTTAAGAAACAAAGGCATGTTGTCATATGCATCAAAACGTGTTCTTTCCAGGAATTCATCAAGTGAGATGTTTTCGTAATAGCCGTAAGGATTTGCAATGGTTACGGTATTATTGGGAATATCCATTCCTGTAACAAGCGAGTAATGAAGTGTCCACACGCCATCTTTCTTGGCTGCCCATTCTATAGGAACAGGAGTTCCAGTGTTAAGCGAATCATATATAAGATCTATCATTTCAGAATTCGTCAGATATTTGTACATTCGTGTATTGTACTTCGGAAAACGCTTATTCATTTCTTCACGAAAAGATTTGCCTGTTGATGTCACAACTTTTCCGTATTCATCATATAGTTTTTCCTCGGTAATATTGCCTCCATCCCATTTGGAGAACATTTCAATTACTGCATAGCCACACGAAACATCCTGCGTAATGCATTCTACATTTTCAATACTCACACTTTGCTTGTATTTTTTATTTTGAAAACATGAAGAATAATCATCATTAATTTGTTTTGATTTTACATTCAGTCTTATGAAAGCCGAGAACATAAAAACCATCGGAACAATAACAAGTATTCCAATTATAATTATTGCAACTGTCTTCTTTTTATTCATATATTATTTCCTCCATCTTTTATTGAATAATAAATGAACAAACAGGTATTATCCATATTCGAATACTTATTGTGCAAATCCGAGAGCAGATAATGCAAAAAAGTCGAGAATTTATAATATCAGTTAGGATAATATATGCTCACAAGGAGATGAGCGGATGGAAGCGGTAGCCACTATAGAGTGGGGATTGTTCCGGGACTTTGTTCCCGGGATTTTTTATTTTGGGGAGTATAATTGAAAAAATGAAAAAAGATATTTCACTAGGTGAAAATATCTTTTTAGAGAATTAATTCTTGTTCTAAATTGTCAAAATCAGGGGTAGAAAAGAATTCGCTTAGTGTGATTCCAAAGCCATCACATAATTTCTTAATGGTTATTGTACCGGGATTACTGCTTTCGCCGTTTAATATGCTTTTTATAGTCGATTGCGGAACGGATGAAATATAACTCAATCCGTTAGGGGTTATATCTCTTTGCTCACATAATTGATATATTCTTTTGGATATTGCTTCTTGAGTGGTCATAGAGTTTTCTCCAAGTGATATATCACTATATTAATTTTCTTATTTTGAACGTGTTAGTGATACTTCACTAATTTGTTCGCATACTGTATAATTAGTGATGTGTCACTAATTATTGTAATAATCGTTATTTGTGTAAAAGACGTTTTATTATGTGCCAACAAAAAGGGGAACAATATGAATCGTAGGGAAATTGAAGACTCATTTCAATTAATGAGTCAGAAAATCAACAACAATATTGGTTTAATGGATTATTCTGCAGCCGGAACCAATATGCGAATTTTAACTGAGACTATTTGCGAAGTATACCTTGAGATAAATGATCTTGAACTAGATTCAGATGTTGATAATCTAAGTGGAAGACTGGATTGTTTGAAAAGAAATAATGTATTAAACAGAAATACTTTGGATACATTTTATCTTGTAAAAAATATCGGTAATTCTTCTGCTCACGAAGTTGATGCAGTTACTAAAGAAGAAGCAAATAACGCTTGGAAATTACTTCAAAAAGAGATGGATAAACTCTTGGAGGTATTACCAGGTGACGATATACCTACAGGTTTTAATTCTCTAGTTGATGAAGGATGGCATATTTTAAACGAGTCGGCTATTAACAGAGAAATAAACGGTGATGAAATAATTGAGACAATCATCCATGAGGATGTATATAATGTTATAGGTATTCCTCAGTTCTATAAGGATTTTGCAAGTTTATGCAATATTCCTTCTTTTCCCCTTTGCTTAAATAAGAGAATAATAAAGCAGGATACAATTGACTATGAGTGTGAAATTGTATTTAAAAGCGGACTTATTTACGATGAAGGCATAGATGTAACTATTTCTATTGATAAAGAAAAGAACGAAGTAATTAATTTTTGGGCTACTTATGAGCATTATAATAATAAAGGAGAAAAACTTTTATACGAGTATGATAAGTATCAAAGAATTTATAAGGGATATTGGTACGAAAATAGAGAAAAGCTGATAAAAAAAGCCTGCAAATTTCAGAATGAAAAAATTGAAAGTTTAAGCATTTTCAGTAATCCGGATTACGCAACTTTGTTTCTTCCTGAAGAATGCATGAATCCATTTAATCCTATTTTATGTGGCGAAAAATTTATTGTATATGATGATAAATATAATTATTGTGTTTTTAATTGTGAATTGAATTATACATACGACAAAAATGATGAAGAGAAAGTATGGGATACTTTTAAGTATAATATCGAGCCAATTGTTGTAAAGCAGTATGAAGGAAATGAATTGGATACATCTATATTGGAGGAAACTTGTAAAGATGTATTTAGATTACAGTATATAAAAAATGGATTATTAACCTATTTGGGTAAAACGGAAGATATTGTTGATATATCTGATTTCAAAAGCATATGGGGTGCTGGAAGCGGACCGGCTTGCTGTTTTATTGAAGGCTATGACCTATTTAGTACTCGAGAAAACGGCGAGTATATTATCGGCTTAGCTGATACATATACTAAAAATATAACAACATTTAGTCATATAAAGACTAATGATGAAAAAGAATATTCCGGATTAGTGTTTGATTACAGTGAGATTGCTTTTGATTTCAAAGGAATATTGGATATTGTATCAAAGGGTGATATATCTATTTCGAAGGAAAAAATAAATAATTATTCAGAAGAAGCCATGATAGAGGCTCTTCGCAATTCAATCAGATATTCACCTAAAATCAAAGAAGGCATTTCATTTCTGGAGAAAAAAATAGCTGAGGACGAAGAAAAAGAAAAATATCAGATAGAAAGAGAAAGAATAGAACAAGAAAGAATTGTAATTGCAGAAAAGAAGAAACAGGTTGAAGCTAAAAAGAAAGAAAATAATAAGAAAAAAGCAATAATCATAACAATAGCAGTTATTGCAGTGGTAGTGATACTTCTATTGCCGTGTATTTTTGCTATGGGCGCGTTGTTTATTAGCTCATTCATGGAGGCAATGCCCAAAAATATTAATGTTAATGATTATGTTGAGGTTGATGCAACAGGGTATAATCATTGCGGAAAAGCAGTTGTAACTTTTGATGAAGAAAAATTCCATAAAGACTATGGTAAAAAGATAAAGTTCAATGAAGGATGGTATTCGAAAAGTGGACTTAGCGCGGTAGACTCACTTATGAGTGATTTCGATTATTCAATAGAAAATGACGGTAGTTTTTCTAATGGTGATATTCTGGTGCTTGAATGGAACATTGACGAGCAATTATTGAAAGATGCATATAATTGCAATGTTGAGTATTCCAATATAGTTGTTTATGTAGATGGGTTGGAAGAAACGGAAGAGTTTGATGCATTTGAGGATTTCCAATATGAATTAAATGGAGTTTCATCAGAGGCTGAATTAAATATAATAAGTAATCTAAATTCAAAAGGTTATTTTGGCCTTTTATACAAGGCCGACAAGACAGAAGGTATAAAAAACGGAGATATAATAACAGTAAGTGTCGTGACTGAAAATAGTAGCGAACTATCAGAGTACTGTTTGGAAAGATTTGATGCATTACCTTCAGAAACAAGTTATACAATCGAGGTTGCGGGATTACCTGAGTATGTAAACGCTTATACAGATATTACAAACGAAAAACTCAGAGAAATGATTGACTATGGTTCAAATCATTTTAAAGAAATGTATTCCACTGGATCAAGAAAAACAACGTATAGGACAAGTTTTGATATTAATTATATAGGTAATTATTTCTATAAACATAAAGAGTCCGGAAGTGCGTCAATAGCTGTGATATACAAGATGACGGATAGACTTAGTGTTAATGATTCTACCGGTGAAAATACGGTATATTTGGTCTTGTTTTTCAATGGTATTTATAAACAGAATGGCGAGATTAAAATAGATTATGATAAAGTGACGGACGTAAATAATGAAATCAAGTATGTGTTAGGTTCTCGAACGTTTTACTATACTGGGTTCGGAAAATACGAAGATATCTATTCCAACATAGTAAAAAATAATGAAGAAAAGTTCTATATACAAAACAATATGAATGAATAGTTGTTAAAGCAATTAGGGGATATTATGGAAAAGTACTCGATAGAGACGTTAAAGAATGCGTCACAAAAGTTATATACTTTATCAGATAAAGTGCAAAGATACTCTGACTTAAATGCAAGACTCACGTATCTTCGTGAAGAAGAGAAAAAACTTAATGACAAAATGGATAAGAATCCTTATCGATCGTCATTTCTATGGGGATTTATAGGACTTGGCATAGGAGTTTTTATTGTACCTGTAATAGCAACATTTACTTCTTTTGTGGTAATGGGATTGTTTGATAAAGTAGATAAAAGTTTGGGAGATTTGGCATTTGCATATGGATTTCTCATGATCCCTTTTAGAATAATTATTTATGGAGTTATTGGTTACTTTTTTGTTGTATTGATATCATATATCATTATGAGAGTAACGAATCATAAGGAAACATATTATGATGATCTTAAAGAAAAACTCTCTGTTAATGCAAGTGAACAGTTAAGAATATCGAATGAAATGACTAATTTGCTTACGGAATTGAGAAGCAAAAACAGTGTTCTTCCGTATATCCCTCAGCCTTATCAATATCCAATCGCCATAAGAAAATTTGGGGATTATTTTTTTCAAGGCAGAGCCAAGAATATACAAGAGGCTGCCAATTTGTTTGAAGAGGAAAAAAGATATCTTGAACAGCAAAGACAACTTCAACAGATTAATGACAATATAGTAGCTCTTGAAGTAAGTTCTGCTTTTGATGATATGGTAGATGCAATTTTCTTAGCTTCACTGATGTAATTCAAAAAACACAATAGATAGAGGATAAAAAAGGTGTCGGAGGGTTTCCGACACCTTTTGTTTTTTAGTTTATACAAACTTTAATGATTAATCAGTTAACTTTTTACCGTAAACGAGTTTTCTGTATATCTTCCATATGATTGTAGCTGGAATAGCTACTAATACGTAGAGAGTAGTTACAGATCCGGTTAAGACCGAATAATAGATTTGCGATTTTTAATTGTCTATCGTATTTATTCATCTTTTCTGATCTTTCATCTTGGCCGTTTTTGATATAGAGATTACTATATCAACTTGTTAAATAGTATTACATTTATAAGAAAAATACACTGATATTTTCAGATTCTTTGACATTCGAGAATCCAGTATTTTCAATGTGTACAGGGCTTTTCGTATGTCATTTTTTATTTTTTGTCGTGATATTTCACAAAAATGTATTAACGAGGAAAATTCTTCTAAAAGCCGTTGCATTAGTTTTTAGTGGATGCTATTATGCATTAAAAGGTAGGTTGTTTCCAACCATTATAACCATTTCAGGATTCTTATGTCGGATTCCCGACTCCGTTTATACGGACTTTTCCTGCTAGACAATTTAACAAATAATATTAGCGGGAGAGGAAGCCAAATCTCCTGCAGAAGGAGGTTACTATGGCAAAAAGAAAACATAATAACAAAGGTAATCGAGAATACAAAAGCGATGTGTTTTCGATGCTTATGCAAGACAAAAATAACGCACTTGAAGTATTTAATGTTTTGAATCACTCGGATTATGATAATCCGGACGATCTTAAAATTATCACTACATCACATGGTATATTTGTATCGATAAGAAATGATGCTTCGCTATTGATAGATAATCATGTGTCGTACTACGAGCACCAATCAACATATTGTCCCAATATGCCATTACGATGTTTGATATACTATATGAATGACATTGGAGAGTATATTGATTTTGATGAAAATAATCTTCATGGGAATAAACAGATATCTCTTCCGACACCGCATTTTGTGATTTTGTATAATGGTCTCAATAATAGACCGGAAAAAGAGATATTTAAACTGTCAGACTCCTTTTATCATAAGACAGATAATCCTGAACTGGAGGTTGTGTGTACTTCATATAATATTAATCCGTCATTTAATGAGGAGATTAAAGAAAACGCTAAAGTATTATTCGGATATACCGTATTTGTTGAAAAAGTAAGGGAATACACAAAGAAAACCATAGAAATAAAAGCAGCTGTTAAACGTGCAATAGATGAATGTATAGAAGAAGATATTCTTAAGGAATTCTTTCTTGATAGAAGAGAGGAGATCGAGGATATGATGGAATTAGATTATTCTTTTGAAAAACAATTGTACTTCGCAGAAAAAGAAGGAAGGGAAGTAGGAATAGAGGAAGGGAAGAAAGAAACGTTACTATCGTTAATGAAAGATGGCATCATTACGAGTGCCGTAGCTGCTCAAAAGCTTGGGGTAAACGAAGAGGAAGTTCTTTTGATGGCAAAGCAAGGGCCCGTTGAGTTTGAATAATTACTAATTAAATTGCTGATTAGAGCGATGTTTCAAAATTAATAGAAACATCGTTCTATTTTATTGAAGCAAAAAAGTCGAGAATTTATAATATCAGTTAGGATAATATATGCTCACAAGGAGATGAGCGGATGGAAGAACAGAGAAAAGCGGTACGCCTCATGCAGGATTATATAAGTGAACATGTTGATGAGGACATCACTATTGAAGATCTTGCTAAAGAGGTTGGATTCTCAACATCATATTCAAGAAAGATATTCCAGATACATCTTGGTATGACACCGGCAGTGTATATACGGCGCCTCAAACTGTCTAAGTCAGCCCTGAGATTACGAGATGAAAAATGTCAGATTCTTGATGTGGCATATGATATGGGATATGGGAGTGTCGATGGATATCAGCGTGCATTCAGACGTGAATTCGGTTGTAATCCTAAGGAATATTCTACAAGCCCTATACCCATCTGGTTATTCACTCCTTCGTTGATTACAGATTCAGAAAGGAATGTGAGCAATATGAGCGAAATCAGAAATGTATTTATTCAGGTTATAGAAAAACCTGCGAGAAAAGTAATTATCAAAAGAGGTATCAAAGCAACAGAGTATTTTTCCTATTGTGAAGAAGTTGGATGTGATGTCTGGGGATTATTAAAAAGCATCAAGTCAATAAGCGGTGAACCTGTATGTCTCTGGCTTCCGAGGGAATTGCGAAATCCTGCTTCGAATGAGTATGTTCAGGGTGTTGAAGTGGAAGAAGACTATAACGGACCAATCCCTGAGGGATTTGAAATCATTGATTTGCCTTCTTCAACTTATCTTCTTTTTAGAGGAGAACCTTTTGAAGATGAGGATTATGTCGCTGCGATTAATGAGATATGGAATGCAGAGAAAAAATACAATCCCGAATTCATAGGATTTGAATGGGATGACAGGAATCCGAGAATACAATTGGAACCTATTGGAAAAAGAGGGTACATAGAATTGGTTCCTGTAAAAAAGAAATAGCGAAGTATTAATCATTAAGCCCGCAAGCACTGAAAACTTGCGGGTTTTTCTTATGCTTTTAAAGAATGAACAAATAAAACAGAAAAAATATATAAAAAAGTGTTGACATAGTAGCAAAATGATACTATCATACAAATAGAAAGTAGCAAGTTAATACTAACACCAAGACAAAAGATATAAATGATGTCAGAAAGGAGTACATTATGGGATTAAAGTTAAAAAAATTTAAGCCAACCGAATATGTAACAGTAGTAAGGAAAGGTAAGAAGATTAAATCCGGTCAGGGACTTACAATATTCTATAATGATATTCATACAGACATAATGGTTATCCCGGCGATGGCTTTTGATGGAACCTTCGCATTCGATGAACTCGTTACAGCTGATTTTCAGACAGTATGTGTTCAAGGCAGTTTCACTTTCATGGTAGACAATTACGAGCGTGCATACTTTATGGCAGATTTTACATATGATCGCTGGTACGAAGATAAAAAGAAGAACTCGATGGAACTTTTCGAAAAAAGAATCTGCAATATCATCAGAACAGTTGTTATAAGAGAGACCGGAAAGCAGGACGTAAGGAACCTACTTAAAGGTGCAGATGAAATGGCCGCCCTTATAATCGAAGGATTAAGAAGCGATGAGACAATAGATACTCTCGGAGTAAAAATACTTACAGTAAATGTTGAAGGCATAGTTACAAAGCCCGATACAAGGAAGGCTCTTGAAGCGGCAGCAAGAGAGGAAATACTTAAAGAGCAGGATGATGCAATCTATAAAAGAAGAAATGCAGCTATCGAGCAAGAGAGAATCATCAAGGAGAACGAACTTAATACAGAGATAAAAGTTGCTGAGAAGGAAAAAGATATAAAAGAAAAAGAACAAGAGATCAAAAGAAAGCTTCTTGAAACCGAACTTGAAATGGAAATGGAGAGACAGGAAAGAGAGCAGGAGATCAAAGGAAAAGTTCTCGCAAGCGAACTTGAACTCGAAAAGAGAGAAAAAGAAGAGAGAGTCAAGATGCAGCAAACCGAGCTTGAGGAGAAGATTAAACTTGAGGAAAGAAATAAAGAGTTTGTTAATCTTGAAGTAGAGAATGCCAAGAAGCGTGCAGAAGAGCAAGCATTTGCAGCAGCACAGATGGTTAAGGCTTACGAAAATGCCAATGTTGCATTGATTGAAGCTTGTGCAATGGCCAACATGGATCCCAAGACTCTCATGGCAAAAGCTTTTGTCGAACTTGGAGAGAATGCAGGTAAGATAGGAACTTTAAACATGACTCCTGATATCCTTCAAACAATAGCCGGACTTAATGCATAAGTGTAAAAGGAATTATATAAAAGAGACGAGGTGATCGATATGGATCGCGGAATGAACAAGATTGTTATAGTAAGAAGAAAAACAAGACTTGAGGATCTTAAAAGACGTTATAACACAATTGAACAGGCCAGATTCTATGTCGAGCACCTTGGAGCTGATTTTAGAGATTACGAAGAGGAACACAATAATTACTTAAAAGCATTGGAAGAGGTGGAAGCGATTGCTTCAGAAAATGCAAGAGTGCTTGTTATCGACAGGGATTATATCCCAACGATGATCTTCGGAAAAGACGACATAGTAATAGCCGTAGGTCAGGACGGACTTGTGGCGAACGTAATGAAATACCTCGACGGACAGCCTCTTTTGGGAGTAAATCCCGATACAAAGCGCTGGGAAGGAGATTTACTTTTCTTTGAACCCGGTGATATGGAAAGAGTGCTTCCTAATGTTATTGATAAAAACTACAGTGTAAAAAAGATCAGTATGGGTAAAGCAGAAACCAAGGATGGTCAGGTTTTATACGCGGTCAATGATTTATTCGTAGGAATAAATAATCATACTTCGGCAAGATATCACATATGTTATAATAATCGTGTTGAGAATCAGTCTTCTTCGGGAGTGATTATATCGACCGGGCTCGGTATGACAGGATGGCATAAATCGGTCATGGCTGAATTTAGAGGTATGGCAAAAGCTTTCAATCTTCCCGAGGTACAGGATAAAAAGTTTGAATGGGACAACAGCGAACTTGTTTTCCAAGTAAGAGAACCTTATCCGAGCCGATTCACACAGGCAGAACTTGTGTATGGCAAAGTTCAGACGAAAGATACGCTTACTTTCACCTCACTTATGTCGGAGGACGGAATCGTATTTTCGGACGGTATTCAGGAGGATGCCATAAAGTTCGATGCCGGAATGGAAATAAAAATCAGCGTAGCCGAGAGAGTCGGAAGGCTGGTGGCTGAATAATTGGAGAGAAGGATTAATGAAAGGATACGATTCATCACAATACGAAAAATTATCAATTGCGGTTGACTTGCTGGTATTCACTATAGAAGACGACAGACTAAAACTTTTGATGGTAGAAAGAAGCGAAGAACCCTTTGCAAAAATGCCAGCTTTACCCGGAGTTTTTGTCGGTATAAAAGAAACGCTCGACGAGGCAGCGATTCGAGGAATAAAAGAAGAAACCGGTCTTACGGATATTTACTTTGAACAGCTTTATACATTCGGAGAAGTTGAAAGAGACCCTCGAATGAGAATCGTATCGGTTTCCTACATGGCGCTTGTTCCGATAGAGAAAATGAATTATCACGCAGGTGAAAGAACGTTAAGTGCAAAACTCGTTGATGTTGAAGAACTTCTTACATCAGATACAAAAGTTGCATTCGATCATAAGAAAATAATTGAATATGCAAGACAAAGACTTGCGAATAAAGTTGAGTATACTCAGATAGCCTTCCATCTTGTTGATAAAGAATTCACACTTCCGAAACTTCAGAAAGTATATGAAATTCTTTTGGGCAAATCATTATACAAAGCGAATTTCAGAAAAAAGATAGCCCCGTTTATAGAAGAAACCGAATTTATCACATCAGGCGATGCGCACAGACCGAGTAGATTCTATAGGCTCAAAGAGAGTGTAAAAGCGGAAGAAAATCTTTGATTCGATATTTCAATAGGAGTGTTTTATGGAGTGTATATTTTGTAAGAGTTATATACATCCAATGTAGCATATTATTGTCCGTCCTGTAATAGAGCTTTCGCCGTAATGGAGAACTCTGATAACGGAATTGTTTAAATAATTTTAAAATGGCTGGGTTAATGGTCGATGGATTTAGGATTGATTTTACAGTTTTATTACAATATTTTACCTTTATGTAATTTGTTATTACTTATTGCATTTATAGTATGCCTTATTCTTCTGGTGATTAGGTTGATAAGACGTAAAAAAGGTATAAAAACACTTCTGATTGTTTTAGTATCGATTTTTCTATTTGCAAATGTGATTTCCTGGGGCCTTTCATTTGCAGTATCAAGAGACAGAATATATCAAGATAAGAACAAATACATAGATGCACATGGAGAAGAGTTTTTATTAAACTATATTCCAGATGATGCGACTAAAATCACATATTGGACCAAGAATCCTCGAACAGGTTTTGGATCATATTGCTCAGGGGTATCTTACAAGGTGAATTCTAATAATTTATATGACCAAATAGATTCAATTATTAGAATGAATTATGGAGCAAAATATTCTGAAGAATTATTATCCAATGCAGAAGATTCTTATTTCGGTATGACATATGATCAATGGTTGAAAGAACCCTATAATGAATGGCCTAAAGCATTAAACAAAAAATTGATTGGAAATGACAATTTGTCAGACTATCGAGCATTGTATTGTAACAATTCCAACGGATATGATGTCTATGTATTTGTAAATGAAAAAACATGTAGATTTGTATTTTTAAGTATATATCATCACTGAAAGACTTGAATCACGGAGTAGAGTTGTAATGAAAAAATATTCGATTAGATTTATTAGTTTAATATTAATCGGTGTCTTTGCTTTTGCTGGTTGTAGTGCATCCAGATTAGGAGAAGCATTATTTGCCTGTAATATGAATAACATCTGGGGATTGCAGGGCGTATACATTGATTCGAATAATACATTAACATTCAAATTCAATCCTAATCACGATAGCTCAAATAAGCATGGTATTGGTTTTGATAATGTATTTAATAGCGGAAGTTTTTCGGAGTTTGATCAGATTATTCTTATGAAAGAAAACAATGAATCGTTTGTTCCTGATATGGATAAGGTTGCGATTGATTCTAAGAATGGAATAATAAGCTTTACTGTAAACGATTTTGATGTGAATGAGATAAAGACCATACAGATAGATAATGACTTGCAGGTTTTTTGTCTTGATTTAGAAGAAAAAAGTTTGGAAGCAGCTATTTATGATGAAAACCAACAAACTTTAACTCAGTATACGCAAAAATTTGATGAAGAAAAAAATGAATGGAGCAGGTTGGAATACATAATTAATTAGCAAATAGAATTGTTGTTTTGTAAAAGAGAAAGAGAATGAGAGATTTTAAGAGAATAATTTTATATATAACTATTTCGTTTCTGATTCTTACAGGATCATTTTTGTGCTTCAGTAAAACCGTAAACGCAAATAACCGTGTTTACGTTTACAATTATTCGTCAAATGACGAAAACCTTCAAAGAATGATGGATGATTATATAGAATACGAAAAACAAAAAGAGGAAGAAGAAAAACAAAAGGCTGAAGAAAAGAAGCAGGCTGAAGAAAAGGCCAAGTCAAACAAACCTAAGCCCGGAGATTTCGCATCGTTATTTGGTGTTTTCGTAGTTCTTGCTCTCTTCGTTAATAAATTTTTTAAATATTTAAAGAATACTCCTATTGAATCTTATCCGGTGGATACAGATACATCATCAGACGATGATAGATTCACTTATGAGCCGTTAAAGAAGGTTGATAACAATCAAAACTCTGAGGAAGAATCCGATTTGGTTGATGTAAGAATAGAACCTGAGGAGTATGAGATATCGTTAGAACCCGAAGAGTATGAAATATCATTAGAGCCAGAGCAGCCGGAAGTGACGAATGAGTCTGAACAGGCTGAAGAAACAGGTGAACTTGAACACTTGGAAGTAACGAATGAGTCTGAACAGGTTGAAGAAACAAGCGAAGTTGAACAGTTGGAAGTAACGAATGAACCTGAAAAAATAGAGGTAATAAGTGAAGCCGTAAAGCCTGAAGATAAGATAGAACTCGAACAATTGAAACCTGAAGAAACAATAAAAGAATTATCTACTCAGGAACTGAAGGTAATAGTGAAAAATCTCGACTCGGCTGAGAAGAATAAATTCATGGAACCTGCGAAAAACGGTAAGAAAGAAGAGGCGATCCAAATCTGCAAAGAAGTGACGGGATTGGACCTTATAAACGCAGAAAAGATTATAAATTTGAAATTGTATTATTAATTCGTTAGTTGTATTTGAGATTATAGGAGGCATAGAGAAAATGATATTTGTTACAATGGCGGCATTATTGCTTCTAATTCAAAACTATGTACGCTTGGGAAGGTTAATTAATCCCGGGTTCTTTTCTCTTTATGATCTGTATTATTATAGAAGACCATTCGTAAATGATGATTACTATATAAGTGGTTTGAAAAACCAAAACATTCGAGATGGACTTTTTGGAGAACTTACGACAGAAATACAAGGTTATTCCGGACCTCTGGGTTTTACTTATGCTCCGTTTTGGGTTGCTGTGAATAGATGGCTGATGGCAGCACTTCTTATCGCGATGATTCTGCTTATAATAAACAGGATTTTTGTTTTAGCGAAACTTCTTCCTGAGTATTTAGCGGATATACCTGTATATGCCATGACCATTCTTTCTATCGGCGGATACTATCTGTCTGTAAAAGTCCTTGGAAAATTTACACCTGAAAAGTCAGGTTTTCATGCGACGATTATAGTGCTCGTTATCTTTTTTATCTTTGCTATAGCTCTTGGAATTTACCTGAAAAAAACGTTTGATGGGCATATTTTTATAAAAGATAAATCCGAGAAGGATGATGCTGAGAAGAAAAAACGAAAGAAGAAATTCATATTTGCGACAATAGTCGTAATTGTTCAGGCGCTTCTGTTCATTATCCTGCCATCCAAATTTATGATTGATGCCGTCAAGGTGAGCCAAGAATATAAACCTAATTACGGATGCTTTAAGCCGGAAAAGATGAAGGTTCGCTATGACTTAGAAAAAAATGGATTCACAGGAAACTTTGTAAACCGTGCGGTGGATACTGAGGATGGACTTTATTTTATTGAGAATGAAGAAAAGGATGGAACCATAGGTGAAGAATATAAATATAGGAATTATTATATTACGTATGTTCGAAAATTAGACAAGAATGGAAATATAACTGATATATGTCTTCTCGAGGACGAGGAAAAATATAATATTAACACGATTTATATAGGTTATGCAGATGAATATCTTTATGCTTCAAAATGCTATTCTATTTCCCGAATCGACCCTAAGGATGGTTCTGAGGTTGAAGTAATCTCGGCTACCAAGGGTTACTACATAGCAGAGATGTGTGTGGTTGATAATAAGCTCTATTACATGGAACACCCTGATGAGTATCCTTCCGGTGAGAAGACACTTGCGTGGGTGTGCGAGATTGAAGGAAATACTCTCTCTGAGCCTAAGCTTTATGCATCCAACTTAGACAGAGGAATTTTTGATAGTTATAACCGTTTTGGATCAGCAACGTTTTTTTCAGATATGGTTATTGGAGATTATATTGTTAATCCTGTTTACCAAGGTGGGCGACAGCAGAAATATGGTAAGAAATATTATTGCATAGAAGCCGGTTCCCACTATCGCGACGAGAACAAGGCGACTAAGCTTACTATCGCAGATGATATATATCCCAGGAAAACCAATTCTTACTTCTCTATCGAGAATGTCGGAGGTTTTACACTTTATAATGACAGCATCTACTTTGTTCTGTTAAAAGAGGATGGCTTTGATTTATGCAAGAGCGACTTGGAAGGTTCTAACATAGAGGTTCTTGATACATATACTTGTGACAAAGACCTTTCGAAAAACTATTACCAATCAATTTACAAAGTTATGATTGGACAGGGAAAGATATATGTATCAGCAATTGGTGAAGTAGTCGCGGACGATGAGTATTATGATTATATAAATTTACAGTACGACGAAATTCGTTTTGTTACGGATTTAAAGTAATCATATATTTAAGATTAGCTTATAGTTTTTTCGTAATATATGAGGTAAAGATGAAACGTTTTAAATATATTTTGCTTGCAATTATTTTTATATTCACAATAGGATGCCAAGACAAAAGCATAGAAATGGTTCAGATTGAGAATAATGTTGTTGAAAATAAAGAAGATTACTCAATTGATTCTTCTACAGATGCAACAGAGGATAATCAAATAGACACAACAACAGACGTTTTATATGATGCAGAAACTATACGTAAAATCCTGGCTGAAAAGTTCTCATGTGACACTCCACCTTTTTATACCGTTTTTGATCATGAAGACGAGGACGGGCTTTATGTTTATCACGTTTATGAAAGCGTAACCAATGATGATGAATCACATATTGCAACTATAGACTGGGTAACGGTAGATCCTAAAACGGGTGAAGCAACGACATTATTCGGTGAGACATTCAATATAGGAGACTATGCAGCGAACGATTATGAGGAAGGTTCTCCAGAATATTTGTTTAATCAGTTTTTAAAAGGCGAGATTGATGCAAAAGTTTTGAATCCGTTAGAACCCAAAGAATGGGGTTGGGACTATGAAAAAATTGAAACTGTTAACATAAACGATTTAAATGAAAAACACATATTATGGTCTTTTATGGAATACAGTGAAGGCGAACGCTTGGATCTTGATAATGACGGAGAAAACGAACTTATTATTGATGGACCTTATGGCGGGATGTATTTGGATGTCATAGATGGAACTCTCTATGTTTTTGCGGCTGCGAGAGGTAACGCCGGAGGATTGAAGTATACATATTATAACAATGCATATTGGATTGTTTATCATGATACGACTCATGGTGGACGTTGTTGCTATTGGCTATACAAGTACGAAGGCGCAGACAAACTTGTAGACAGTATGACACTTATGGGATTCTGGAATTCTGAAGATGATAAAGAATTCACCTTTAATGATGAATCGATAACAGAGGATGACTATAACAGGATTCACGATGAGATATTCAAATCGAAAGATAAAGAGTAGAAAAGAAATAACTGCTTTATAAATTTGTATCCATAATTTTTTAATATTTGAAAATTATAGTTGTTTAGAAAAATCGCAATATTTCTAAATAGATTAACTTACAGGATAATAGACTAAGACAAATCGGAGTTTATCGGTGGAGAGAATGGAGGCTTTTGTAAATAGATGATAAAACTTGAAACAGAACGATTATGCCTGCGTGACTATGTAGAAGCGGACTTTGAGGCATATTATAAATTAAAAACAGATGATCGGACGATGTACTATATGCAGGACATCAAGCTGGATGATCGCGAAACGGCTCGAGTCGAGTTTGAGGATTTGCTTTCTGACATGAAAAATATCCATCGTAAGTATTATTTTTTTCATATGGAATTAAAAGACACTCATGAACAGGTTGGAAGCATAGGGTATACAGTAGTAGATGATACACCTGTAGGGAAAATAGTTCATCTTGGATACTTCACTTATCCTAAATTCTGGGGGAATGGATATACCTCTGAGGCTCTTAGTAAGGTTTTGGAATTTGCATTTACAAAGGACAGTGTGTACAGAGTTACAACAGGTTGTCTTAAAGAAAATTTCGGCTCTGAAAGAGTTATGCAGAAGAACAGAATGATAAAAGAAGCAGAACATGTTGATTATGAATGGCATGATGGTCATATGAAAACGCGTTTGGAATACAGACTTCTGAAAAATGAATGGGAACAGTTTGGTTAGCATGTCAGCAGAGATAAATCGATGTTTGCGGAGGTTGCGATGAAGAATTATACACAGGTATATGTAAAAAACAGTTTTGAAGCAGCAGAAACATACTGCAAAGCTTTTGGAGCAGAAATAACCCGCGAGTTTAAAAACAAAGATAACACCGCTTATGAGCACTGTGAGCTATCTGTAAACGGAGAAGGTTTTTTGGCATTGGCAGAAGCGAAAAATCCTTGTGATATAGATGTAGTACATAAATACAAGTGGGAAA